>OCVR010000479.1_pt1 | contig 33639 bp, 64 predicted proteins | sample 1539091 | NCBI WGS metagenome assembly OCVR01 (sample SAMEA3355530, study PRJEB22509) | marine metagenome | biome: marine; feature: coastal ocean; material: water | place: USA | collected 2010-08-07 | depth 16 m | reverse complement strand
AATCAGGTGATAAGATGAAATCAGGTTCAGAAGAGATGTCAGGACGTAAAGGTGGTAGTAGTAATATTAATGTTGATAACTCTACTAGTAATAAGGGTGGTAACAATAGTAAAGCAGGTGATTCATTCCACGGAGACATGTCAGGTTCATCTGACGACAGTCCAAACTACGAATAAAAAAAAGGGAGACCGAAGTCTCCCCTTTAAAAGTACTACTTAGACCTTAGTCTTCAGCAGCAAGTTTAGCGAAGTACGATAACGTATCTTCATCACCATCACCTGTAGATTTAATCTCAGGTGTCGGAACAGAATTACTCACAACAGGGGTTGCAGTTTGAGCGGGTTCAACCGCCTCCGCAGTCTGTGATAGTGATTCATTCTTTACAGTACTACCAGTACCAGTACTTTGTCCTAAGACAACTTCAAGACGTTGCTTGAGTTCATCATAAGTTTTAAAAGCACTTGGTGCAACGAACTCATTGAGTTCATGCAACTGGTTATAGACACCTTCAAGTTTAGTTTCATCAGCATCAAATAATGCAGATGTTCCTTTAAACTCTGATTTGTCATAGTTCCTGTATCCCGCAACATTACGAATTTTCAATTGAAAGTCTGCACCGTTCCAAAAATCGAAAGGGTTAACAGGTGTTTCGCCTGGAAATTGAGGTTGCATCACATCCATAATCTTATCAAAGATTTTCTTCCCGAAGTCATACAAGAATGTTTTACCTTCGTTCTGAGGATTAGAAGGGTCACTCACAACAAGAATGTTCGCTACATAATGTAGTCTACGTTTCTGTTTACGTGCGGTTTCTTTATCCTCATCATGACCACTATTCCACAGGCGGGAATTGTGTTCACTTACTGGGTCATTGTTATTCAGAGTAGTCAAAGACTTCTCAATATACCATTGACCAGTCGGCCCCTTAAAAAAGTGGTCGAAGTACCTTACCCAAGGAAGTTCTTGACCTTCCATTGCGGGTAGAAAACGAATTTGTGCGAATCCATTACCGTTGTCATCAACAGTAGGTTTCCACATGCGTTCGTCATCATAGGATTTTTTCTTGGAATCTCCACCACCAGTTAATTCCTGAGCGGCAGATACGAGTTTACTAACATCAGCTGAGTTAGATTTTAGGTTTGCAAAAGACATAATATTTCTCCGTATTTATTTGTATATTTTTGTATTGCGTTTATCCACGTTATTCATAATATAGTTTGTGTATAGTAACACATCCATCAGGAAATGTCAACCCTTTTATTTATAAAAATGTTAACCTTCCCGATTCCATTCCTCGTGCTTCATGGTTTCTTTTTACAGAAACCTCGTAGGGTTTCCCCGACCAAGCAACAAGAACTGTCCTTCTTCCTTTTATAACTGGTGTCACTTCGTGATAATAGTTACTAGGGAAAAAAACTGTTTGACCCTTTTCGAGTCTTATAGTCCGAGAGGTTCCACCCAGTCTCGGCCCATATAAAATTAAATCTCCACCTTCGAGGTCATCTGTACAATCAATCATTGTAGAAGAACTCCACACTCTTCCACTAGGATTATGATTTACCCCTTCTTTTCCTTGAGAATCCATGTGTGTCTCAAAGAACATGCCTTCACCGTATTCCAATAAATCAAATTGGTTTATCTGACATGTATCGTCATCGACAAACCTATTAAACTTTGCGGTTATCAATGATGCATAACCTTCAGTATATCTATAATCATATACGAGGGTATCTCTTTTTTTCACATCTACCTTACCATCCATAACCACATTAGTATCATACAGTAATGCTGGTCTAGGTTTGTTGTTCTTAGTAAAAGAGACTATTTGTTTCAAGTCCTTTTTACTAAGAATAAAATCTAGTCTTATTTTACTTCTAGATGCCATCAGGTAATGTATTTCCCTTCTCACCTATCAACATGTTTAACTGTTGACCTTCATGTTCAATACGTCCTTTTATTACAGGACTTATAAACTTACCGATATCTTCAATATCAATTTTGTTCTTCTCACAGATGTTTACAACTGCATCGATGTAACTACCACCCACTTCTTTTATATTTTCTTCTATCATTTTGGTGAGTCGTTTCTTAGTTAAGAAGTTCATTATATCACTATCCATTTCTTTTATCCATTTTGTGTTTACGCTATTTGCGTGAATTCTGTCGAAGAACTGCATTGTCCATTCCTTTCAATTGTCTATTAATCTGACGAATCAAAATCCAACACATCAACCTCACTTTCAATTGACTTACGGCTCTTCCTAAGTCTTTCTTTTTCTGCAACAACATCGTCATCATGTTCTCTGCCCCAATCGTTTTCTAATTCTTGTGTCCACACATCACTGATATCAGGATACCAAGTTCCATATGTTCTCTTGGGTCTTCCATCAGAATGATATGCCTGTACCAAACAAATCTGTCTTATTTTACTTTCACGTTGTTCACCATATCTAAAGTCTAACCATACTCCATTAGTAAGATACTTTTTCATATTACTAATGTAAGTAGACAAGTCATGATATTCAGAACGTTCTTTAGATACTTTGGAATTCTTAAAGTTCCTTATACTTTTGAGTTCTTCACTACAAGTCTTGACCCACTGTTTTACTTTTTTCCAATGTAGGAAATGGTCATCGGGTAAATCACGAATAGAGTAATGGACGGATTTACTTCCGTCCAAACCCCGTGCCTCACGTGCAATTTTAAGACGTTCTACTGCCGCAGCTTTCTGTTCAGGAGACATGGGTTTCCTTTTACGGATAACCTTCTTCCTTTCAAATCCCATAGATTCCATCGCTTTCTCTTGTTTGAGTCTACGTGTCTCTGCGGATTTTTCTGCGGGTGTTAGTAGTTTCTTCTTTGCCATAGTAAGGTATACTTATGCAGTTTTAAAAGTTAACAAACTGTCCACTCGAAATGAACGCCAATCTTCTAAGTCCAAATCAAACACTCTTACCGCAAGTTGATTCTTTTCGGTATTTGCATTCGCATCAGTCTTAGGCATCTTCTCTTCAGGAATCATATCCTGTAGTAAAGTTGCTTTCATCTCACGGACTTCTCCGTCCTTCACTTTTGTAAACGATAAGTTTACCACACCTTCACGTAAGGTGTCAACGATTTCTTTATAATTAAGTTTCACTTGTTTCTCCATTAGTTTCGAGTTCCTTATCTAACTCCGTTAACATGTTCTCAATATCAAACGCCATTTGTTCATAACCATCTTCGGGTAACAAGTACTCAAAGAAACCAAGAACTGCATCATTCAATTTCTCGAACCTTTCTTTGTCGTGTTCAGACTCTTTACTCTTTTCATATGCATCAATCAAAGTCAATTGCATATTCTTAATAGTAATGTCATCTGCGGTTTTCAAATCGAGTACGACAGGGACTCCATTTATCGGTTCTAACTCAGGTGTATCTACACTTGCGTTATTATTTACTTCTACTTCTTCAGTCATCTTCTTCTCCATAAAAATTTACTTCCCAATCTTGATACGTATAAAACTTAAATATCAAGAATGATATATCTAAAACCCAACCATCACTAAAATCTAATTGGATAGATGGTGTTAACCATATTTGTCTTTCATATGTCCACATATTACTAAGACACCATACTCTTCCTTTCACTGTAACTTGCATTAAAATCCTCCGACTGCCTGTTGATACCACCACGGCATATCACGGTTAGTCCATTTTGCAAAGGACTTCTTTTCGTTTATATAGTAATAACGATATGCCTCTACAGGGTCTTCACGTTTACAATACTCAGGCATTGCTTGTGCGAATTTGGTTGTGGTCGCTGTCTGTTTGATATTGCGTGGTGCAAACCATAACTGACCACTAAGTTTGTCATCGGTCATATGTATCTTACCATAACGATGAGTGTACTCTTTACACAACGCTTTGAAGTGTTTGTACAACCATCTATAGTTCTTGTCATTATCACGTACCCAAATATTAGATGGGTGATTGACATGAGATGCTTTGTACAAGAGTTCTTCTTGTGCAGTTGGTTTCAGTCTCCATCGTTTGATGTTGCGACCATTCTTAGTCTTATCCAAATACAAGTCACCATCTAGTACACGATGTGCAGTAGACAGAAGCTGTCCGTATTCAACAACCATCTTGACCACATGTTTATCACACATCATCTGTGCTGCAACATTAGGGTCTTTGTCTAGATGGAATATGTTCATAAGTGTGATATCTCTACAAGAAGTGTATCGACTTCACCCATTGTTAGGTTACCGATAACATCTTCAGTTATAGGTGTATTATAACACAAGGAACCATCTTTGTCAAGTACTGCAAGTTCATACAGTCCACTTTTACCACCGTAAGACATATCGTGTTTGATTACAGATGCACCATAACCATTATCAAACTTGTACTCAAGTTGATATCCATTGACTTCGGGCATGTCTCTTTTCTCGACCATGCATCCACCCTTCATTTCTTTAATTTCGCATTGCATTATAATACCCCTCTGCATATACCTTCACAAACCCAATGTTAGGTTCATTGTCCTGTTTTACTGCATAAAGTTCAGAACCCGTGAAAAACACACATGCGTCCTTCATTTCATCTAATTCAGTAACAAGAACAGAAGTCTTGATGGGCATTTTCCAATTACCCATACCCTTTGTAAGTTTATCGAAACTTTCTTCGAGTGCCTTATGGCGTTCAATTCCTACAAATGTCATCATACAGTTTCACCTTTTACATTATTATACAGGTATTCTATCAGACCCAACAGAGTTTGTCAAGTCTTTTTTTGATATGCATCTAATAAATCTTGACCCGTAAGTCTCTCACCCAAGATAATTTTCTCACCAGTAGATAGAGTTCTCTCGACATGACCATCATTATAGGTAATGTCTGTCACGCTCTTTCCACCCTTGGTATCTTCGGGTCTAGTATCATACCACATAGAAGAAAGAGAATGTGCATGGATGTTTTGTACACCCTTTGACCATTGCTCTGCTTCATATCTAATTCTTTGTTCTTTAACCGATTGGGTATACTGTGTCATGCTGCCACCTCATCAAGGTATTTCGAAAACTCATCATATGACATAGAACTCCCATCCATAAGATGTAACTTACTCTCATAGGAATCCCTACCAGTAGTGGAGTTGGACATAACCCAAGTCTCGACCTTTTGTGCAATCTCAGGTCTCATGTAACCATACTCACCATTAACGGAAGTCTTAGTTGCATGGAACTGCACCCCATCGAACTTAATCATGATAGGTGTTTCCCAAGGTTGAACGTGGTTAGTGATATCAAAATCACATGTATCGATGAGGTCAGAACCGAGAACATACTCTTCGTATGCCTCATTCTTCTCTTCTATGAGACTGAATACTAGTTCATAGAACCCCTCTGATTGTGCGTCCTCTATGGATACACCCTCGACCACATAGGTATCACCACCCTTATACTTCCAATAAGGTTCGTCCTTACCGTGGACATAATCCGAGTTATGTGCCGCATAATTTTCTCTGTGTTGGGTTTGAATCACTAGTTTCATAATATCTCCTATTTACCTTTATAACCAAGTTGTTGCATTGCGGGTTTTGGATGAACCCTATTCGCAAGTTCTAAATACTGTTCAACAGTCACGTTCTTCACTAGGAAGTTAACCCATGCTTTCCAAGGTTTGTAACCATACTTGAACCTTGCTATGAACTCAGGTTTTGGTAAACCAACCCAAGATGGGTGACATTTTGGATTTGCAACTTCCATGTTCACACTCTCAGTGTGTCTACCTCTATACATGAGATACATACCATCCCAAGTGAAGTCTTCTTTATTAAATTTTGTCATATTTCATTTCCTTTCTCAATTTTATATACTTATTATAACAACAAGAACAGGAAATGTCAAGTCTTTTTTTCAATTATTTTGAATTATTTGTCCAAAGGTTTGAAAGGGTTCTTAGGGTCAAACCCCTTTTCCCATATCAAAGGTATTCTTTTACCCTGTTTGGTTTCTTCCATAACTACTATTTGCATATACACTATGAGTAGTGCGAAGTTAAATACTAGGTATCCTATAACCCATTGCATTATTTCTGACATATATTTCTCCTTTATACATTTTTATTTAGTATATAAATACCATTATACTTGATAAAACATAACTTGTCAAGTGATAAAAAGGTATAAATAAACGTATGACAACAGATAACTTATTCGATTTCGGATTTACTCTTGTAGATGAAAATGAACTGGAAGCTGTGCAGAAGGCACAGGAGAAGGTATCATCTGTAACAGCATCGACATCCGAGACACAAGATAAACTAGATGCACTATTCAATGCGGTTCAACCCCTATTGAATAATCTAAAACAAAATCCTGAAAAGGAATATATTCTATGGCCGAACCGTCTTGAGAAGATAGAACAGTTCGAAGACCATATCCAAAAACTTTATAAAGGGTAATCAAATGCACGTACATTACCAACCAAAGGGTTTAACTGACGAGGGTCAAATTAAATCACAGTTGACTCCAAGAGGTACTCTTGTTCAAATATGGCAAGACTTCGATGATATGTACCATCGATATCTAAACTTTGGTACTACACTTCGCATGGAGAAAACTGACCAACAGGTAAACTCCCGTGCATTGACATCAATGATGCTTGGTGGTGCAATCTATGATGCCTTCGTTGCAATCCGTGGATACAAGAATGTTTTAGTAGTTCCATCTTGGACTGACAAACCTTCTGACCGAAAAGTTAATAGACTGACAACTAATCACGAAAACGGGTACTTACCATATGGTGGTTCAGGTGTCCATTGTTTTCCTTTAGTCCATAAGTACAATGAGACTGACGGTAAACTAACTGTTGCGACAGTTCATAATGGTCAAAGTTTCTTTGATTTCCTATACAAACAATTCGCAACTACATGTGATACACTAAATATTGCAAGAACAGATGACAACTACATCTTAGGTATGGATAACTATAAAGTAAAAGGTATCCCCGAAGAGAAGTTTGATGCGGTGATTCTACTTGATGTTCCTCATTATAAGAACGAGAAGTTTAAAGCATCCGAAATTAAAAAAGACTTTGCACATATGTGTACCGAAGGATTTGAATTAGTACAGTTCAACTCTAATGAGAAGTTGGGTGATAGAATTATTGGACGCAAAGATATTCTAGAAACAATTCAACAAATTATAAATACATGTACTCCCGATGAACTGAAGAAAGAAATCATCGATGTAGTAGGTACAAAAGAGTTACGTTTAAGAACCGTAGAACACCAAGCATTTAAACAACAGATTAATAATCTCATTTCCAAAATAAGAGTTCACTACCAAAATAAGAGTTCACTAATGATAAAATTCAGTCAATACTTATCCGAGGGTATCAACGACCCCGCAATATTTAAAGCAGTTTTCCTTGCGGGAGGGCCAGGTAGTGGTAAATCATTTATCGTAGGTAAAACAGGTTTACCCGCATTAGGTATGAGAGTAGTTAACTCCGATGACCAATTTGAAAATGCAATGAAGAAGGCAGGGATGGAAATGACCTCAGATAATATCTTCTCAGTAAAAGGTCAAGAACTCCGTGGTAAGGCAAAGGCACTCACTGGAGCAAAACAAGCAATGTACATCAAAGGACGTTTAGGTCTTGTTATTGATGGTACAGGTAAAGATTCAGATAAGTTATTCAAACAGGCAAAAGCATTAAAGAAAATTGGTTATGATGTTGCAATGATATTTGTTAACACTGACCTTGAGACTGCAATCGAACGTGATAAGACACGTAAACGTACACTAGGTAAAGATGAAGTTACTAAGTATTGGAAGACTGTTCAAAAGAACATAGGTGCATTCCAAACATTCTTTGGTAAAACTTCCTTCTTAGTGGTAGATAACTCTACAGGTAAAGACTACAAACAAGAGACCCTTCGTGCATACAGAGATATCAAGAGATTTCTTGACAAGAAAATTGAGAACTCTATTGCGAATAAGTGGATTAAAGACGAGAAGAAAAAACGTGGAGTGAAGGAAGAGTACTAACCTCCTAGACTCAACTGTCCTTCCATATATTCTATTGCAGAGAGTTTCTTTTCTAGTTTCTCTATGCGTTTTTCTAGATGTCTGACCTTAGTGTCTGTGGGTGATTCGTTCATCCTCAACATTCCCTCTCTATCCATTTGATTACGATTACTCATGTAATCCCAGTAATTATCTCGTTGTGCCATTATTCCTCACTTTCTTCACATTGAAATGTTAACCCCATGCGAGGGAAAGGTGCATTCCTTTCTACCGCAGTAGGTTTATGAATTATATTACCATTAAATAATACAAAACTTCCTGGCATTGGATATGCGGCATAGATAATCTTATCCATTCCACGATTGGTAAATATAGTATATCCACCCCAATCTAATTTCCATACAGGATTAAGATACACAATCACAGTCCACTTATGTGAGTCTACGTGTGCATATGATGTATCTCCATGATTGTACAAATTCAACATTGTACGATATGGAGTTAATTTTAAGTCACCCAACTGAGTTTGAACTTTAGACCAAATCTCCTTTACTATTGGATTGTCTGCTTGTTCATTACTACACCAATGTTTAAATACTTCGTCAGGCATTCCACTGGAACCCTCGAAGTTCCAACTCACGTCCTTTAATAAATTATTGTAATAGTCCTTTACTTGGATACAGTCCTTGGTGTAAAGTTTTATATTAGAAGACATTATTCCTCCACGTATACCAGTTTACTTTCACGGTCAACCACTGCCATTTTCTCACCCTCACTCATCTTGACCTTCTTATAATACTTGAGGTCTGACTCACTTAATTGGTCGAAAGAGAAACCCTCTTTCATTTTAAAAAACTTATAATCTACGGTATCTTCCATTGTAATATCCTATTCTAAATTGGCGCCCCCGCATGGAATCGAACCACGAGTTATGCGTTCGTAGCGCATTGTTTTATCCGTTAAACTACGGAGGCAGTTATTAACTGGCCGACCTACAAGGACTCGAACCTTGAACCCAAGTTTAGAAGACTCGTATGATATCCAGTTTCACCATAAGTCGTTTTCCCAGTTATACAAGTATTATAACAAACGATACCTATTTTGTCAAGTAGTTTTTTTGGATGTTTTGATTACCTGTACATTTTTCTTTACAGGAAACTTTAATTTATCATGGGGATGATAAAGGTTGAACGTTACGTTGGGGAACTCTTCAAACATACTCTGCCATATCTTTCTCCACGTTGTAGAAAGTCTATGGGTGTTGTTTGCACCACGGTCTGATTCTAATAACAAGTCTGTAAACGAATTGATGTTCATATCAAACAATGCATCAAATCCATACATGTTTACTTCTGTTGCACCCATCTTATTACATGCATAGTGTACTGCAAGATGTCCACAATTGAAATTAGTTGCTGCCATATGGGTTTCCCCATTCATGACCGCATAACTTGGTACATGTCTATAGAACCCTTTGATGTTACGTGAATATCTTAGATAGAAATCAGGTCTCATCTCCATCCATTGTCTAGGACGATTACCGAGAATCCAATCATACATATCTAACTTGATACGTCCTTCTGTTAGTGCCTTCATCATCTTGAAGTCAACCATAACAGTTGCAAAGACTTCTCTACGAGTAATCTCAAAGGGAGGCATATTACACACAAGTAGTTTGCCAGGTGTACCCCGTTGAAAGAGACCCGCATTGTCACCATTACCAAGAACATTCACCACTGTCATTATATTAGTCTTCCGTTAGTTTAAATTCACTCAACTCGGTTTGTACATGTTGACGGTTTAACAAATGTTGTTCCGCAATATCTTGTTTGGACTGACCAAAATATGCAACCGCATGATGTTTATCAATCATGAATTGGTTGATAGATTGATTAGAGTAATTAGATGTTCTCCAAATCTCTCCAAGGATACGTCCATACTTACCTGTTGCATCTTTACTTGTTTTCAGTGTAAGACCTTTAGGGTCATTAAGCATCTCTGTTAAAAACTTCTTCGCTGCAAGTCCATATTTCTTTTCTTCGAGGTCACGAGTACGTGATTCGGGCGTATCAATGCCGTACATACGAATACGTTCTTTGTGCATCCAAACACCGAACCCTAGGTCGATATCTACGTCTACTGTATCACCATCTACAATGTGATTTACTTTACATCTATACTCGTACATCGTTCTTCCCAAATCCGAAATGACTGTTACAGACATTAAGTTTATCTTCCGCTTCTGCGATTGCAGCAATCTGTACTTCAATTGCTTCTACGATATCAGAGTGTTCTCCGATACCAGCAGGGTTCTTTTTGTACACCTCAATGTTTGCATGTGCAACTGCAATCTCACCTTCTAGTTTCTTAACTAACGCCTTAATTAAATAATTCATCTATTTGTCTCCTTATAACATCTTTACCTTTACCACCCGTGTGATGAATGACAAGGGGGTCTTTGACTGCAATCTTATCTAAATAATCCAGTCTTAGTGTATTGTATTTATGCGGTAGGTTATGTATGTAACTCATCTTCTTAAGTTCATCACCATCCATCATAAGGTGCAACACTTCTTGGTCACCTTGTACAGGGTCATTTTTACATTGTTGTGCCCAATCATGTAATATTGTGGGTGTACCCTCTACGAGAACAACACCACTATTATACCATGTACCTAATTGTGGTCTACGATTAGTCCACGGTCTATCTTCGACCATACCCAATTTATTCTTTTGGGTTAACTCGAATACTTTATCTATATCACCCGTAACTTCACAATCAGTATCTAACCATAATACCTTTGACACACCAACAATCTGAGATGCTTGTAGTATCGCTTGTGGTTTCTTGAACCATCCTTCTGCACCACTATTAACTTCAAAGATACCATCAAACAGTACCGAGAAGTTCTCTAGGTTCTCATCGGATAGACCAAAGTCTGCAAGTACCATCTCACAGTTGGGATTACTAAATCTGAGTTTGTGTGCGAACCACGGTATCTGCCATGCAGTATTATCATCACATCCTGTTAAAATAATTTCCATTACGCACCTATGATTTTATAGGTTTCAGGTTCGTATCTATGTTTAGCGACACATCCATTTTTATTTTGTATGGTTGTGAAGTCGTCCACGCATTCCACAGGCCAAGGGAATAGTTCGTTGATGGTGGGGAATGTGTCCAAGTGAATGAATACGTCAGTAGGTCTTGCGTGGATACTTGCTTGTTCGATAAGTTGTTTTGCACCATTTGGTGTTACTCCATATGCATGAGCGCCAGGCAAATAACGCTTCGAGGTTAATTGATTCATCCCTAATCGTAAGGGTCTTTCAAACTTCCCATAAGAGGGTTTGCCATAGTTACAGATATCTCTAAATTGTCTCATTCTGATTTCTTGTTTGAACACCGCATCATGTTCAAATATGAATGTCAGTTCTCCACTTTCCAAACACTTCATCCATAGAGTATAGTGTGATAGGAATGCAGCAACACAATTATCAATTCTTGAATACTTTTCTTGAAATCCCATTGCAGAGATATTTCTTTTTTTCAACATCCCATAGATATCATCTTTAGGGGTGATTGCGGGAAAATGTTCTACGTCATGACCGAATTGTTTTGCGGATTTTTGACAACGGGATACTGCATCCATAGATTGTTTGTTATCACTAATTCCTATCACATACATCTTCATAACTATCTTCCTGTTGTAGTACTACCAAGTCCGTGTTGGACTTCGGTGTAATATGGATACACTACTTGTAACCAAGGGAAAAACTGTTTACACATAACTGCATCATTCGGCCACATACCTATTTCTCTTGTTTTCATAAGAAGTTTCTTTGCAGCAGTAGGTGATATCACATATGCAGAATTACCCGCAAGTCCTTGTGGTAATGGGTCATCATGTAACTCATCAACCGAAGGGACGGGTTGTAAACCTTCTTTCTTACTTACCTTATCGTGAAATACTTTTGACTTTCTTGTAGTTCCTTTGGGATTATTTAAACCTATAATACCACCTTTGAACCCTTTTGTCAAGTCTTTTTTGAAATCAAATGTGCGATTAAATATCGCATCATGTTCGAGTACAACAATAGGTTCATCTAGGTCGATACACATTTGCCAACATCTCATATGTGATACCATACATGCGACTACCTTTGTGATATCATTTGTTTCGTAATGTCTGAGATATAAACCTGTTTTCATATCAAGTTTATCTTGGGATGGGTCTATGGGCCAACTCCATTCAAGACCCTTTGTATTAATCGCATCAATCTTTGCGAGGTCTTGTGCAAGGGTCATAGGTGTTGTTGCATCTATAATCATAGGTTCGAGTTTACTGTTAGTCTTCTTGATAGACTGAAGTAACATTCTAGAACCCATGTTAGATGGGTGATTATTCGTCAATGTAATAACCAACGCTTTCATCATGTTAATCACTCACTGCGATAATATAACTGTCTCCACATCCAGTCACTTTACGATTGTCATATCGTTTAACTGTGTTGTGTTTGTTAATCTCAGATACAAACTGATTGTTTTCTAGGACACTATAACGTTCAGGGTCATTCACCAACCAAGGGTGTTTTAACTCTGAGAATGACATAAGTTCCATAGGCCATACATCCTCAATGAAGTACGTACCATCTTCAGTCATTTTAGGATAACAATTTCTGAAGGTCAATAGGTTTGCCATTGGCCAATGTCCACCATCATCAATCACGAAATCGAATTTGACATCACCCCACTTATCTTTCATTGACATAGGAAGACCCGCACTCATACTATCACTCTTTAACCAATGAACACGTTCTTCTTTTAGAATGTCAAGGTCTTCTGCTTTTGTTCGTTGAAACAAATCAATCGTGTAGATGTTTGCATTAGGGAAGTACTCATGAAGAGCACGAGTAGACGCACCTTTAAATGTACCAATCTCTAAGATGTTGATAGGGTCGTTTCTACGTGGTTCGAAGTAAGGTTCATACACCACATGATACGAATGTTTCTCACTTTTGTCACATTTATACTTATTAAATAAATTTTTTAAATCACTCATTTCCAATAGTTCCGTGTTGCACTTGTATCGAAGTCAAATCCCCAATAGTCAATGTCCTTCTTATACCAGTCTGCAACAATTTGAATTGTTTCTTTATTGTATATATCTTTATAATAAAGACCCGCACCACTCTTAGGTTTGGAAGGTACTCGTGTTACATTACGAGGTTCAGGGTCAGACAGTAGACCAAAGTATTGTTTGACATCATTATTATAATGTTCAAATCTTAGTATATCACATCGACAGTTTCCATCTTCATCTGATACATAATCAAATGCGGGAAACCATCCTTTGATTGCACGATGCCAGAAGTATTTGATATCCGCCCACTGGTGTCGAGTTTCTATGAATGCTTCAAGTGATGATGCATCAATATAGTCTTTAGGTTGAGTTCCTTCGAAGTCCATGACTTTCTTTGCAAACAAGTATCTAGAAAACACTCTGTCCCAAGGGTTACGTACAATTGCAAATGCAGTATATTCGTGTCTTAATGCTATATTCCAATCTCTCCAACGTGCATGTTCGTTACCTTCATGTTCACCATACAATGCCATTGTTTCGTGCATATCTTTGGTGTACTGAGTACTGATATGCATATTAGGTTTTGCAAGAACAACTCGTTCTCTTATCTCAGGACTTTTCCGAATGGTCATACCACCGTTCTTTGGAATGTGAATAAACAGTTTACGTGGCATTAATCTTCTCCATCAATTCCTCAACATTCTCACCATGAGCGGGTAACTTATCTTTTAGGAAGAAATGTACAAAGTAACACTCATTGATATTATTGACTGCACTATACAGTCCATTGAATTTGGGGTTAATCTTTTTAGTCTTGATACCATACTTCTTAAGAAAGTAATTCAGAAGGGTTTGGTCGGTACTCCATTTGTACGCACCTTTACCGTCAACAAAATCTTTAAACTCATCACGTTTGATGAATTGTTCAGGGGTTTGATTCTTTAGGAAGGGTTTGAACTTATCACAATTAATCAACATCATTCCCATATTAAAAAACTCATATCCACGGTCATTGGGTTTGAAGTCTAGTCCACGTTGATGTAATTGTGCATATTGCATATGACTATAATTACGGATTTTATCGACATACTTTGGTGTTATGTCCATCTCACGTTCACTTACAGCACCAAACGCACATCCACAATCCAACTCATCCATGATGTTAAGTGCGTCAGGTCGGACGTAAATGTCCGCATCAATTATTGCAATTCTATCATACTTATCGATATAATCAAATGCATTCTCTTTCTCATAGATAGGTAAACATCCGACACGACTCACCGCTTCCTTACTCCTATTAGAAGTAAAGGGGTCAGGTTTAATCCACAACTTGGGGGTAGTTTGTACGATATGGTCTATACCATACTTTTCACAATATCGTGATACACTGTCTATACAATGCGTATACAGGTTGGATGGTTTTCCAACCGATACTTGATATATCATAGTTTTCATAATTTACAATTCAAAAGAATAATATGGGGATAGTGTTATCCTATTGTCCTCTATAGTTACGGTGAGTAGACTTCCTTCTTTCCACTTACCTTTAGTTAGTTTGTCAAGAGTTAACTCTTCATCAAATTGAATGCGTCCATCGGTTGTTCGATTGAACTTATAATCTACGAACATCATTGGTTGTTCGGGGCCATCTACAGTTGACATAATAGTCTCCTTATCTATAATCATCTAAATCAAAATCAGTTCCGTGCATCTTATACAAGTCACGTTCATGGTTAGTCCATACTAAAACTTCAGGGTCATCAAGAAGGAAATCGCATCCTTTACAATAGTCAGGGTAATTTCCAGTGTTGTGTCCTTCCCTAAGTTCCACATATGGGATATCATTCCAAATCTCCTCTACAGACTTCTCACTCGTATGACCAAGGACTGCCTCTTCGTCTCTGCCCAAGACTTGACAGCAAGGAGCAACTGCCCCAGTCTTCCCGTCAAGACCACCAGCACGTATAACAATATCAGGAGAGAATGGCCTCCCGCACGTTTTAATTTTACCTTGACGTTTATCTTTGTTATCATAGACGCCAGACCAGTTATGCATTTTCCAAATTTCTGTTTTAACTCCAAGTCTTTCAACCACTGTTTTATATTCATTGAGTTCCTCCTCCAAATTGTCATTATCAGTTATGAGATGATAGGTTGCAACCACACAGTCACTACCCGATTCTTCTACATATTCTTGCATCTCTTTGATGTTCTTACAAATGAAATTGAAGTTACCACCTTGAGTATTATGCATCCACTCTGTATATTTATCAGGATTATAACCAATGAATGAGAACCTATAGAAGTCTAATCCCGCATCAACACACTTCTTCATGAAGTCACCATGCATACGGAATCCATTCGAAAACATGAAACACTTTGCACCATACTTCTTTACAATCTTAATGTATTCAGGTAGGTTTCTATTCAGAGTAGGTTCACCACTCCCTTCAAGGTTTACAACACGCAATCCATGCTTTGCACAATCTGCCACGTTGTTTTCGAATTCCAATAGGTTCATTTTACGTAGGAACCTTTTATCACGTCCACCTGTTCTCATATCTTGAGGACACATAGTACAAGAGTAATTACAACCACCATTGATTTCAATTACTGCTCTATCAATACTAACTTTCATTTTCATACAACTTCACCAATTACTTTAAACATAAACAACATAAAGAAGAAGACAACCACTTGCAATATAGATGCATATACAATTTGTCTCATGGGATGAATGTCCACAATCTTTTCTATCCAAGACTCACTTGGAGAAAGGTTTACTATTTGTAACAGTTTTTTATCTTTCATAATTTTATCCCTAATTCTTTACTTAGGTTCTTTCTGAGTCTTTGTGCGGGTACATTTAGTCTATGTAGGTTTTTCCCCAATCGGTCATCTTCATCAACGAAGAATTCCATCATCTCATCTCTACTCTTTAATTTTAATGCGTTAGGTGTATTATAAGTAGTAACACCTTCCTTACTAGGAATCAGGTGTGGTTTACAGAAGTTTCTTCCTATGTAATGCCACATACCATCATAGGATACAATAAACTTACATTCCTTGATGTGTCTATATGCTTCCATGATAGGTGTTCTATAGGTTACTTCTTCTAGTATCCAACCCTCCCAACGCAACAGCGCTATTATATCATACCAATCATCACTTGTCAACCATCTTTTCCACTGTCTTGGTTTTTCTTTGTTATAGTGTGGTGTAAATATCACTATCTTGTCTTGTGGTTTCTCAAACTCATGAGGGTGGAAACACCAATCGTTTGGTGGTGAACCTGTTGGGTCATATCTCTCTGAGTCAAAGAAGAACCTGTTTTTAACTTTCTGTTCTGTATCTTCATAATGAAACATATCACTATTGTAGACATGAGTGACAACTACACGATTGTTTTCAAGGTACATCTCATGTATCTTGTGCATTCGTTCAATAATTGTTTCAGGGTCTCTAGGATGATACAGATAGTCTTCATCATGTTCCCAGTGCATCTCTAGGTTGACTGGTAATTTGTTATGGTCAAAAGAATATCGATGTGCGACATTGAGTGCCTGCATAAAGTCCCCTACACCGTGGGTTCCTCTCCATCTAATCTTTTCCATTACTTGTTCTTAGAATATGCTTGAGTACCAAAGAATGCGGCAACAATTGCTGCAACTGATACAAAATATGTTGCTGCCATATCACCTAGAATTTTAGACGCTTGGTCTAATCCACCTAAGTTTGCAAGAACTACTGCAAACGGATATAACAACATACCACCTAATGCAAACCACGCCATCTTACGTTGTGCATCACGCATCGCATCTTGGTCATCAAGTTCTTTCCTTTTGAACTCAAGATACATATCATGTTCTTCTTTAGATACTCTACCATCTCCGTTTGAATCTGCGGGATGATATTGATTTAAATTATCTTCTTCTGACATCTTAACGGTCTCCTTTTAAGTCACTTGGACAATTATTTATATTACCATTAAGTCCTATAATAGTCTTCCTTCCCGTATTGATGATGGGACTTCTGTGAGGAACCATTGCGGGAAAACAAAAGACATCTCCAGCATAGAGATTTTCATTCCAATCTATTCCATGAAACTCTGTTGCGGATTGGTCGTCAGGTAATTCTACCATATAGATTGCGGATGCATTACACCCTTCATGTGTGTGCCACCCGAACTCTGCACCATCTTCATATTGTGCAAACCATATACCTTGTACATTGAAGTTACGACACCCCCATAGACTTGCATAGTGGTCTAGATACGGTTGTACCGCATTCTTAATAGTAGTGTTATATATTCGGTTGGTTCGGTACGCCTCATCTTTGACATGATAGTCAGTGAGGGTCATGTTTGCGAAACCTGTGAAGTCGCATTCAATCCATTGACCTAGGTCTGTTTGTACACCACCATCATTCGTCAACTTAGAAATGTTTGCAAGTATCAGTCGATTGAAGACTTTTATATATTCTTCAGGTGTGTGGTGTGCCCCACCTACGTAGTTATGGTCAGATTCTAAACGGTACTTCCGAAAGAATGGTGGATTCTTTATGTTGTGAACCATTTTGGGCATAAGTTATCATCCAACGAGATATTCGTACACGTCTTTCCAACCTTTCATGAGAGGGAAGTCCTCACAATCCATGTTGTACCCATGTTCCATTACAAGTGATTCAAGACCAACTTTAGAACCCGCTTCTGCGTTTTCTACTTTGTCTTCGACCCAAATGTATTCAGTTCCTTTATAAGGTGCAAGGACTTCATCCTTATCTGCACCGCAATCAAGGTAAATGAACTTAGTGAATGCAGTCTCACCGAACAACTTCTTGATATTCATTGTTCTTAGTTTTTGTGCATTCTCATCTTTACTCATTGATGTAATTAAGTGGAACACATATCCGTGTTCTTCGTGTAACTTTCTGACATACTGGATTGCATCCCTTAGAGGGGGTACGAAACCCATGTGGGCAGATTCATTAAATTCTCTAACTAACTTCTTAGACTCACTTCTTGGTATTCCGTAGATTTCTCCTACGTCATACACCAACTTGTTTTGTGCGACATATCCTTTTTCAGTCATCCACACATCAAATGCGTAACCCCAGTTTAACAGAACACCGTCCGCATCTGTCAGTATTACTTTATGATATTGGTCTAACATGGATTTTCCTTTCTCTTTATTTTTTATCATGTTAGTATTATAACAAGTAAAACATGATTTGTCAAGTGTTAAATATATTTAAATTTGCCCGCATAGTAGTCATTGAGTAATTCTTTCTTACCAAACCCACCTGTATAATGTAGGAAGTTTTGGTCTTTCCAGTCCGCATCCTTTTTGTAATGGGGTGGTGAGTCATTCCATGTTTGATTCATATGGTTGATACTGAATCCATGTTTAACTAATTGTGCAGAAATATAAGGTTGGTCATTGTTCAACCAAAACGGGTCATCATGTTTCTCACCGTCTTTTATGTAGTCTACCCAAGAGTCGAAAACTTCTCTTGCACGAAGTCGTGCTTCCTTTGTCCATACATGTACACCTGTATTCATTATGTGTACTCGTGAAGGATTAACACCCTCTTCTGTTACAGGAACTATTGGATATCCTAGTCTATCGTACTTAGAACAAATCGCTTCATACTGAGAGTCTGCATTATCCCAACTTGCATATGGATACTCTCGTTTTCCGTCCTTACCTCTTGCGATATGAATACTGGATTCCATAATGCCCGATACATCTTTCCCTGATTGTACATGCATTTCAAAGATATCTTCTTCGGTATTACATATGATATCGGTATCACAGAATAACAGGTTATCAAAATCATCATAGATTGGGTCATACATGAGACGTAGAACTTCAAATAACAAGACCGTATGACCTGTAACACCTACGGTTGTGTGTTGTTTTTTTGAGTAATGGTGGGTTGCACCAATCTTCTTTGCATACTTCATGAATGAGTGTGCGGACATATCTCCTACTTGTCGATATACCGAAGACCTAGTCCTATCAGGAATTTCCCTAATTGGGCCTCTAGAATCACAATCATCTCCAGTAATCATATACTGGAATATTACATTATTCATTCAGGCAATCCAAAACTGTAGTGTGTTTTACCATCTACACGTTGTGCAGTCAAACATTTATTACGGTTCTTTTCGGGACTCACATATGATAGATGAATCCAACCCGATGTTGGGTCACCGTCTTCATAGAACTCAGAGATGAGTTGGTCAAATTCTAGATTGTCTCTAATCCATTTCGCAACTTCTAGGTTGTCTGCACCATCACATTCAAAGTCAACTGCTTGACCTTTACTGTGTTGTGATGTCTTAGAACCACCAATTGCTTCATTCAATGCGGGACTTCTATACCCCGAACTGAGTCTTGTAATACCCCAATGTTCTCTGACCTTCTGTACACAATTCTCGAACAGTTCTTTTGCTGCTACGAGGTGTTCGTCTTTGGGTGTGTTATCTATACCCAAACGAGTTGCAGTCGATGACTTAGTAAACTCTTTGAGTGTGAAATTTTTACTTAGTTTCATTTTAATATCCTAACATTTCTTTGGTCATGATATAGTCTCTCACGAAATCACTTCGCACGATATCTTTCCAATTATACTCTACACAACTAAAGTTTTTCAGTTGTTCGATGATATTTATAAAGGTTGTAATACCCCTTCTATCATTTTCCTTATTAAAGTCTGATTGTTTATAGTCACCCGCAAAGATAATCCTTGAGTTGCGACCCAACCTTGTTATTATGGAATCAAGTTCGTGGAAAGTAAGGTTCTGACATTCGTCAACAACTACTACAGTATCGTCAAGTGTTATTCCTCTGATATGAGAGGTGGACATAATCTCTAATCGTTCTGCACGAATGAGTTTCTCATATGCACCACCATCATCAAACAGTGTTGACATGATAGGAACATAAGGTGTAGTATACGCTTCAAGTTTCTCATCGATAGTGCCTGGTAGATATCCTATCTCCCGTGTTGGGACTGCACTTCTTACGATAACAACTTTCTCTGTGGGATTACTTTTATCTAATACTTTTTCGAGTGCAAAGTATAGTCCTAAAAATGTTTTACCTGTACCCGCAGTACCATACATCATTAGATGGTCACCTTGTTTCCATGCATTAAAACATTTTGATTGATTTTCTGTTAGGGGGTCGAATGTGTTGAGATGTTCCATTCGAAGTATTTGGGGTTTAGTCATTAATAAGTCTTTATCGTGTTTCCACGTCCACTTTGTTTTTTTATTCTTTTGATATGGTCTCTCCAGTCACCACTAGTTTGGGACACGATGTTACCACCCGCACTTGATATTAAAGCAGGTGCAGTGAACTGTCTTTGGAGATGTGGGTTGTCTTTAACGAAGTCATCATATTCTGACATCTTCATTATATGTTCTTCGACTTCTTCAGTCTTGGTATTTAAAAAATCGTATGATGGCATAGTATTATATATCCTGTATTATAAATGACGAAGGGGTGATATACACCCCTCCGAGATAAGTATCACCTTCCTTATTTATGCTGATTGTTGAAAAAACTCATCATATTGTTCGATAGATGCATTTAAGAATTCCCGTTTTGCAGACAACTTTTTAGCGAGATTATCTTTACCCTTCTTCTTCAATCGGTAAATATAATTCTCTAGTTCTCTTTTGTCATTCTTTAACCGTTCTATCTGACTATACGGCATAAACGTCTCCTTGTGTTAATGGTTGATTAAACTCATAACAAAATGAAGAAATTAGGCGGAAGGTAACATATTCGGAAACGCCTCCTGTACCAATTTCTTGGTCAATCCTTTTGATGGAGATTTCTTATTGACCATATCAATAACTATCAATGCATCTTCAGCAAAGATACTCTCCAATAACTGTATAAAACTTCGTTCGATTTTCCACGAGGGTTGTTCTGAACTTCGGGCACCCTCAACGTAATCACCGAATTGTCGGTGTAATCTACGCAAACTTGATGGAACCGATTCGGGTCGGTTGGGTGTGAAAGGTGGTTTACCTTTAGGTAAGATGAACTTAAGTCGTGGGTCAAACGCACCACGAATAACATCTTTAAATGCGGGAACCTTGTTCCCTGTTTCTTGAAGGTACTTAATCTTATCTGCCTTCTTTGTTAATTTTTGAAATTCTTCAAAAAGTTCGAAAACTTCTCTTTCCATAATATTTTTCCTCTTTATATTATATATGCAAAAAGATATCTCTACAGACACCTTTTTACGGTTTAATTTAAACTATTTCTGTTCCTACAGTTCTACGTACAATATCGTCATGATTGAACTCTGCCCAATATAACTCAAATGCAACACCATCCGTGACACCTTCAAATTGATGTATCTTGCCTGGTTTTACCTGTGTAAACTGACCCGCAGTCAGAATAGTTTCATCAACAAGACCTTCTTGTTCTCCGTCTTGCCATACACGGACAATCATAGTACCTTTTTCACAATAGAATCCATTCCACTTATATTCGTGTAAGTGTTCAGAACACTTGAATCCTTTCTTGAATTCGATACGATGAAATTCTAGAACACCATTCGCATGAATGAGTTCCGTCTGTCCCCAAATCTTTCCTGCTTTCATAATCACTCCTTTGGTACTACTTATATACTTTATAAGAGACGATGCATTCTCACGTTTCCGAATTCATCGTAGTAGTCCATGAACTCTATCAACTGTTGTTCATACTCTCCGAGTAACCATTCATTGTTGTATGAGGCCTCGTTGTCACCATTCTTCACAGACTCAAGTAGGTTTTCTTTACAAACTTTAATCATTTCGATTAATGCTTTTTCCTTCTTAAGGACTTCTTCTTTAGTTATCATTCAAAAGTCTCCGTCCAAGCCATGAAGATTTCACGTGCCTCACCTTTACTCAATTCAAACGTTTCCTGTAACAACTTAGGTGCTCCGAACATATTCATTGTTCCACTCTCACGTAAGTCATTTAAAAATTTAAAAAACATTTCCATAATTTTTCCTTTCTATGTGTACAGACTTATTTCAATATAGTGACTTCTGTGGAAGTAGTCTGTCATTGCGTCATCTTCATTGAAGAAGTCTTCACCTTCCATGGCACCTTTTAATTCGGTCAAGAAGGCAGTACCTTTTTCACCATAGTTTTCAGCAATCCAATACTCGTTGACTCTATGTCCCCACTTCTTAGATTCCTCTATTACTTCGACAGGGTCAAACGTGTAGTGTCTGTTTTCCCTCTCTAAGACCTTCTGAGGATGCATCTGAACCTCACAGTATTCAGTCAAGATGTCTTCTGCACCTTTGACCTTTGCAACCAAAGTACTGTGGTGATTAACACCCAAAGACACTTTGTATCCATATTTCTTGCAGACTTCTTTGATTCCAACCGCAAGTTTCTTTTTATCTTCTTGACTTACATACGCCATAATTTCTTTCTCCTAAATCTCAATTACAAATACATTATTACATACTCAACAGGTTTTGTCAAGTGTTATTTTCAAAATAAGTTCGATTTCTTTCAACTGTTTTTCAGTCGGTTTGAAGTGGGGATTCAAGAAGTACTCTTCTAAGAGAGTACCCTTTTTGTATCCTTTACTCATCCTTCCACCCTATCGTGGATAGCAACAGCACCGTAGAAACAACCACCAAGTAGTTCATCACAAAGTCTTGAGAACCTTGAGTCTGAACCACCCGCATAGTTCCCACCGAACATGGTCATGTTGTTATTCAACTTTTGAGTCGGAATCAACCTAAGTATCTTCCTACCACCGATAGGTTCTGCCATTACCAGTGTTGCGGACGGATAGTCCTCACTGGGTTCGAATGGCCCTTCTGCGTTTACCACACAGAAACCTTTTGCGTAACTTGACTCACCACCATTGGTGCAGTCGTAATTACCGTGTTTATAAATGTCTACGTGTATTCCCATTATGCAACCTCCTCGCACTTGTTTAAATATATTTCGAAAACCTTCTCTCTGTCGATACTGTCTCCACCACCCCAAATATGGGTTGGTTTACCATCAACATAATTCTCTTCGATGCAAGGATAATCACCATCAAGGTATTCTTCCATACACTCGAATGCATCTAAAAGACCCATTTGGGTATCTTTGTAAACCGCATCCCATTTAGGGTCTTTACCATAGAACGCCATTAGGTATTCAATGAATTGACCTTTTTCATCGTTGGTAGGATATCCACCGTCAAAGATTAGTTTTTGATTTTTCATAATTTCTCTCTCTTTTGTCATTATGTTATTATAATAACAAGTCTAACACGTTTTGTCAAGTGTTTTCTTTACTTTTTTTAAAGTTTTTTTAGAGAGGGAGTTTTGGTAGGTGTTTCGAGTGGATTTTGCATCCAATGAACTCGTTATAATAATCATCCCTTAATAGGACATCATTTTCGAACTGTAGTTTCGCCTCATAGTATGAACACTCCCCTTTAGTAGAACACAGTCTTAGGATGCGTCTGGCGAACCCCTGACCCCCTTCTACGAGGGTTTTTACCGTTTCGGACGAACCATAGTAGTCCTTCCAGTCGGATTGTTTCTTTACTATTCGTTTGCGTTTCGCACCTTTGAGAGGGGGAAGTCTGCGGACAGACCAAAAGAACTTCTTACCGATATACTTCTTACCAGTAGAGAGTTCTTCAAGTTCATATACGAACCCCTGATAATCCGAGAGAAACTCTTCGGTGGGGTCAAATGATTCACTATTGTATGTCCAGTCCATACAGTATATAGGACTATAGGAAGTGGTTGTTCCTTGAAGTGAATTTACGGACTACTCCGTTGTACCACATAACTTTAAGTAGGGATGTTCTTCTCATCTTGGGTAATGTATATTCCCATTCTTGACCATCTTCATCAACCCATGTACAGTGATACCCATACCACAGTGCGGACTTGTACCAGTTGACATGTCCACCTGTAGTTATGAGTTTTTCGAGTGTCCAAAAGTAACAGTTGTTCTTCTTGGTGAATAGTCTATAAGGCCACATCCAAAAGAATATAATAAAGATAAAGAAAGCAAGTAACTTTCTTCCTAGGTCGTCTGTCATTTAGTCTTCATCCAGTAATTGTATATCTTCTACTTCTGACCCACACATAGGACAATGTAAGGGTCGTTCATCCATGTCAAGCACCGTCACTTCAGTTTCTACCTCGCATATGATACACTCTAATGCGTAAGTAAATTCATCCACTATGCTGCCACCTCATCCCAATTCCAGTCACCTGACATACCCGCAGCACTATACTCAGTAACTCTTTTTTCAAAGAAGTTATCATGAGATGCACCGTTAAGTACCCAATCTAACCAAGGAAGGGGATTATCCTTTACACCAAACTTAGGTTTCATACCTAGTTGTAGTAATCTACGGTCTGCAATATGTCGGATGTATTGTTTAACATCTTCTTTCTTGAGTCCTTGAACGTCTGTAGAATTATATGCAAGGTCGATAAACTTGTCCTCTAGTTTAACTGCATTCTTAGACATCTGATAGATTTTTGATTTTAGTTCGTCATTGACCACACGAGGATGTTCATCACAGAATGTACGGAATAACTTTGCGTTACCTTGTACGTGTAATGTCTCATCTCTGATAGACCACTCTACAATCGTACCCATACCTTTCATCTTACCGAAACGTTGGAAGTTCAACAACATCACGAATGATGCAAATACAGACATACCTTCATTGAACACAGATTGTGCAAGTGCAAGTGCAAGTCCTGTATGAGAGTTGATGTTACCTTCTTTCATGAAGTCAATCTTATCTGACATCTCTTTGTATTCTAGAAATGCGTGGAAGTCTTCATCAGGCAATCCCAGTGTATCATTCAACAATGCATATGCACGTTGGTGTACACCTTCACGGTTTGCAAACGATGATAACATGTTACGTGCTTCATTGTTCTTAAAACGAGGGATTAGTAACTCGTGGTAGTTCTCTCCTACCTGTACGTCTGACTGTGTAAACAATCGTAGTACGTGTGTAATAAATTCTTTCTCTCCGTCTGAGAGTTTAGTTCTCCAATCTTGGACATCTTCAGACAACTCTGCTTCGTCTTCAATCCAATGAATTTCTTCGTGTTTTTTTGTTAGTTCAACTGCCCAAGGATATTGGAACGGTTTATATGTTTTTGAAAAATCCAGTAATGACATCTCTTCTCCTTTATATGCGTTTCATTATTTATACATTTAACCTTCGCAAGCACGACATTCATCGGACTCTTCTGCATCTCCGTTCGCATCTAGGTATACCATCAAGTCATCATACCCACCTACATACTCACCTTCGATATAGATTTGTGGAACTGTTTTGACATCACGACCTGTTACTTCTTTTGCAGTTTTACCTACAGTCTTCAAGTCAATATAATCGAAGTCAATTCCACGTAACTTCAACTCTTCTTTTGCCATTGCACAAAACGGACAATCTACTTTACCATAGATGATACTACGACTGTCTTGTGATAGTGCAACACGTTCTACCTTCTCGGACACATTCTCTGCACGAGAACTTGATTCTGTTCTCAGGTAATACAGACCTTTAAGTCCTTTTTTCCATGCATTAAAGTGAACCATATTAACATATGACTTATCTGCACCACTAGGGAAGAATAGGTTAACACTCTGACCTTGACAGATAAACTCTTGTCTTTCTGCAGCATGAGTTACCAACCACATTTGGTCTAGTTCATCCGCAGTTCTAAAGATTGCCTTCTCACCTTCTGTTAGGAAAGGTAAGTGTTGTACCGAACCTTTTGCAGTAATAATAGAAGTCCAATTAGAATCATTATTCTCACCCTTCTCTTCGAGTAGTTTACTGAGGTATTTGTTCTTGACCAAGAATGAACCCGCACGTGTACGATGTGTATATGCGTTTGCTTTCAATGGTTCAATAGATGGACTTGTACTTAGAATAACACCACTAGATGCATTCGGGGCAATTGCTATGAGGTGGGAGTTTCTTCTTCCCGTACCAATCCCATCAGGATACTCTCCACGTTCTTCTGCGAGTAGTTCTGTTTCTGCAACTGCTTGTTCGTTGATGTGTTTGAACACAACTTGGTTGATTTCTCTTGCCTTTTCCGACTCCCAAGCGACACCGTGTTTTTGCAATAAGGAATGAAATCCCATTGCACCCAAGCCAATGCTTCGTTCTCTTTCAGCAGAGTACTTCGCTCTTGAAATGGTATCGGGGGCGTTATCAATAAAGTACTGCAAGACGTTGTCAAGCATCCTAATAATATCACGGACAATAGTCGTATCTTTCCATTCATCGTAGTACTCCAAGTTTAATGATGATAAACAACAGACCGCAGTTCTATCTGCATCTGTTGGTAAGTGAATTTCGTTACATAGGTTTGACCCATGAATTTTCAGACCTAAGTCTTTTAGGTTCTGAGGTAATGATTTGTTTGCGGTATCAATGAAGTTAAGGTAGGGTTCACCTGTTCTAAATCTAACTTCTAGAATTCTCTCCCACACTTTACGTGCATTGATAGTATCTTTTACGTCATCATTCTTAGGGTCACGTAGTTCATAATCTGTATTATTGATTACTGCTTCCATGAACTCATCTGTGATATTGATTGCGTTGTGGATGTTCAATGCTTTACGTTGCACGTCACCCGTAGGAATACGGATGTTTAGGAATTCCATTAGGTCGGGATGATGCACACTCATGTATGCGGCATATGAACCTTTACGTGTCTTACCTTGACGGTAAGCAATCATGTCTGCATCTACGGTGTGAAGGAAGGGAATCGGGCCTGGAGCAATGTCAGACACAGTTCGCACGTCAGACCAATGACCTCCGACACCCCCACCATAAACACTAAGCCAACGTAACTCAGAACTATGAGATATGAGACCTTCAAGAGTATCAGGGACGTAAGTAAGGAAACAAGAAATTGGCATCCCCTTATCTTTTTTAGACTCTCCATTCGGGGCATTGCTAAGTACTGGACTAGCGTACATAAACCACTTATTACTAACATAACTATAAAGACGTTCTGAGAGTTCTTCATCCATTTCGTCCTTATACTTAGACCATGCTTTTGCTGCTCTTGCGAATGCTTCCTGTGGTGAATTCTCGTGGTCTTTTAAATAGAAGTCTTTTAACATTCCTACTGCATATGAGGCGAGTAGGTCATCCTTTTTCTTATCAATCTTTATCGTCATTTGTGTTCTTTTCCCATGTGTCAAATCTATCCTGTAAGTATACTTATATACTCAAGGATTTTCATTTATTATTTAAGTGTGATTATATACTATTAAGCATATAAAGTCAAGTAAAAAGTTTATTTACTTTTACGAGACTTATCAATTGCACGAGAACCAAACCAAAACGAAATAATTGCGGCAAATATTGCCTTGGTATCACCATCCCACAGGAGTCCTAATGAGTCCGCAATGGATGTACCACTATTGAGTGCTTCCCTGAGTAGGGTGATTTCGATTGCACAGAACAATCCAAAGAAACAGTATGTGATTACAGGACGTACAGACTTCTGTAGACCCGCAATAATACCACTACCTTGGTTAATTGAAATATCATGTTGAATCAGACGGTCATGTTCTTTGTCCGCAGCTTGCGTCTCGAACATCTTCATCTCATGGTCGAATCCTGCAGCACGTAGTTCTGCCATCTTCTCCATCTTTTGTAATTCAAATTTGTTGTTTGCCTTTGTTTTAAAGTGGTCTGTGATTGCGGGTACAACTGAACCCCCAAATCCTAACACACTACCTAATAATCCACTCAACATGGTTAACTCCTCTTATCAATATTCTCACGCATCTTACGTGCGCTCTCATTACGATTTTCAATAAATCGTTTAAGGACGTTGATATCCTCTTTCTTCTTCTTCTTTAGATGTACAGGTGGTTCACCTGTTAGTCCTGCTACAGAACCAACCGAGGTTGCATCTTCACTATATTCTTTGAATTTCTTCATCGGGTTATTTCTCCTGTAGAAATATACACACGTTTATTTGAATTCATGTGTATAACTTCGTAAATAGGTACACCAAGAATTGTGTCCTTTGGTTGTGATTCAACAACACGAACCTTATCGTGTTTCTTCACAATATCATCACACTCTACGGTCATGGTGTCATTCAACATGCGATAGACACCCTCTCCTAATCCACCATCTTCTAATACGAACCACTCACTTGTTTCTGAAATAAGGTTCATTGCTTCGATACCTGTTGCATCGTGAATTTTTAAGAGTTGGTCATCCTTGAGTTCACCGTGTTCTTTGATGAGTAGTAATGCGGCACCATAACGTGCAATCGCAGATTGACCGCCAGGTGCTTTTGCCATAATTCTTTTGATGTTGATGACAAGTCTAATGAATGCAGTATAGTGTGTCCTATATGCTTCACGGTCATCTGTTTTGAGTGTGTTGAAGTTAGGGTTCTTTTTACCATCTTTGTCGATGATACCAGCTTTGAATGCACCTAACTTTTCGAAAGGTGTTACAAGTAACTTCAAGAACCTTATTGTGAATACAAGGTCTGTTGCTGATTTTAAAAGTCCCATATTATGCGTTCCTAATTATCCTTAATGCTTCGACTGTTTCTTTATCCATTTCTATGTTAGTGTACATAGAGTTGTCTATAACGTTCAAGAATATGAGGAAAGGTTTTATTACATTCCAATACTCTATTTCCACTCGAAGTTCTAGTAAATCCAATCCCGCCTCATTACCGAATACATTGAAGATAACTATTAGGTGGTTTAATATAAGTCTTTCCGATAATACTCCACTGTCATTATATCTATTAAGAAGTCTCTTAATATATCTAAATCTTTTTAAGTCTTCAAAGAACTCTTCACTATCGATACACTTAGGATTGTAATAATGCTTTGCAGCATATAATACTAAATTCTCTTTCGTCAATTGCATAATGTATCCAATAATAGGTGGGAAAAATTTCCCTTACCCTACTATCTAGTCTTTTAATACAGACATGACTCTGTTAATTAAAGTTCCTTTGTTTTTACGTCTATCAAGTTCAATACCATGTTGTCTACCCAATGACTCTAATTCTAACTTAGTCATATCTTCGAGTGACTTCTCATGTACTGGTGCTTCAATCAACGTCTCGACCTGTGGTGTAGGTACTTCATTAAGTTGAGATACACCACTCCATTCATCGATTTGTGATTGAGTATGTCCACCACTTACGAATAGTTCACCTGTATCAGGGTCTTCCCATCCATTTATTGTAGGGACTGCATTTTCACACCATGCGGGTGCTTTTACCTTTGCCATAATTATATCCTTCTATTTTAATATGTAAATCCAACCGCAACACCGAGTACTTCGGCAGATGCAGCAAAGATTTTATCGGATGGAGACTTACGTAATGTTATCTCCGCCTTTGCGTTCAAAGAAATAGTACCTATATCAGTACCATCTGTTTTTTCCAATGTGATTAAACGAATTGCAGTACCACTATTGAATAGTCTTACTGCATTCGAATCACCGAATGTAGAGGCAGCACCTGTGGTTGTACCACATGCAACTTGAGTACCTAGTAATGTTATCATTAACCTCTCCTCTTAGACATACGTTCCAAGAACTTCTTGGCTTCAGTTGTACGACCATCGAATGGATTCTTTTTCTTCTCACCTTTAGGTTCGTCACCTGTAGCGTCAATTTGACCTTTCATTTCTTCGAATGATTGTTTACCCGCAAGAACATCACGTGCCATATCAACCAAAGAACGTTGTTCCTTGAATGGTACGTCTGCATCGTAACGTGACTTATCAATAGCATGTTTCTTCTTAAACTCTTTTGATTTTGGTGATTCTTTTGAATCGATTTCTTCAGGGTCAGTTGCACCTTGTGACTCTTTACGTTTCTCTCTTAGTTCCGCAACCGCAGACCACATTTCTTCGAATTGAGTTGAGTAACCTTCTTTCTTGATAGTTTCAATCTTAGAGATTTCAGGAGTTTTATCGGAAGTATGAGGGTTACCCTCTTTCTTCTTGTCATCCTTCTTCTTCTCTTTTTCAGCAGGTTTCTTATCATCTTCGTCTTCGTCTTTTTCTGCTTCAGTTTCACCATCACCATCTTCACCTTCGTCATCGACATCGTCACCTTTGTCTTCTACGTCTTTTGCGGGAACAGGTTTCTTTGCGATAGGTTTCTTCTTCTCGTCTTCTTCACCTTCGTCTTCTTCTGCGAGAGTCCAACCTTTCTTGAGGTATTCTTTCTCTTGTGACTTATCGATTACGATTGTCTTTCCACCCTTAGAGACCATTGAGTCTTTCTTAGGGTCTTTCATTTGACGTGCTTCATCAACTTCAACTGACTCTTTCTTTGCATTCTTAGCAGGTTTCTTACCACCATCGATTGCATCGTCAGTTGCCGCACGTCTCTTATGGAGATATTCGTCAGAACTATCTACATCACCATCGTTGTCGATGTCTTTGTCTTTACGGTCTTTGAATTTCTTATCGTTTGCTTTATCGTCAACAGGGTCAAGTTTAGATGCCTTTAACGACTTCTGTGCTTCCTCAACTTCCTTTGCAGTGACAGGGAACTTCTTCCCCGCAAATACGAATGAGTCTTTACCCTTCTTCTTTGCGTCTAGTGCTGCAGCAACGAATTGTGCTTTTGATTCTTCTTTGGATGATTCTAGAACCGCTTGGTATGCTTCACCCAGTCTTTTTATATCAGATGTTTTCATTAGTTTCTCCTAGTTCATCCAAATTGCGGACATAATACCAGCGACTGCCGCGGCAATTAGTATCCAAAATAGTTTATTAATAACACCCACGGTGTGGGCATTCTCTTCGACCTTTCTCTCTATATCATCTAACTTCTGTGAGAATCGATTCATTCTCTCAAAGTTTGTGTGATTATTCTTTTCAATAGCAACCAACTTCTCTTCCGCACGTGCGAGAGAGACCATTGCATCAGACAGATTGTCTATCTTTTCTTCGATGCGGTCTAGACGTGCCGCCTGTGTTCCTGTTGCCATTCTTAAAATCCCATAAGATGTATAAAATTGTTACTGTTATTTATAAGTTCTTTATTCTTAAAACGAGGTCATATTGACCTTTTATTAACCTATGATACACCATTTTTGGTATGTCATAGACCATTCCCTTTTCTAATTCAAATGGTTTACGGTTATCCATTTGGAGTTTCCATTTACCACTTTCCATAACACTTATTGTGCGTTTGGTTTTATCTCTATGCCAAACTAAATTCTCTTCGTCAACTTCGGGGGTGAATATTCTTAACAAGTCCCCATTTTGAAATACCAGTTCTCTACAAGGTACTACCAAAAGAAACTTCCTCCTCCACTTAACCCTAGTTGTTTTGCATAACGAGGTAGTCTACATGCCCAATATCCCGCAGTCATCTTGTCGGTCTTGGTTTCACATTTGTGTCTTGCAACAAATGATTTACGTGCAGCAGGGTCATTTAACTTTACTTTAAGTCCAGTCGTATCACCCCAAGAAATCTTTTTTACTTTACCTGAAGATGGGTCTTTAACATACACATAGTATTTCTTTGAACCACCCTTCTTAGGTTTATTGAGTTCAGGTTGTTCTTCTTCGAAGATACAATCCAGTGCAACATTCTCTTCATTGAATGTATCGAACTCACCAAGGTCTGATTCCATAATATCCACTTCGGATGGTAGGATGTCTAATTCACCCGCATAGTACTTTTCTCGTGCTTCACGGAAATACTCAAAGTACTTCTCTGAACCAACACGATATATATTACTCTCCACTAAAGGTGAGTCATCACATACACAGTAATCATTAAACTTTTTCATTAGGCAAACATCTTCGCAAATGCTTTTAAGTTAAGAGTAGTGAAAGAACCAAACTCATCGGTAACCCTGTATACCAACTTACCACCTGAAACCTGTGGTTTTGCTGTAAACGGTCTACCTTTTGCATTCTTTAAACCACTAATCTCAGAACCATAGAGTTGCACCTTCTTTGAAGCAGGTGGTCTCTTTTGTTTCCCGATATTGATTTCGTTTTGAAGTGTCTTGAATGATTTCATTATTTTCCGAGTGGCGATATAGCCATTCTCCCCTTTTGTTGTTTATCTTTATCAACTTTGATATTAACAAATTTTGCAATACCATTAACAAACTTTAATTTATTGTGACGTATATCATTATACATCTTCTTCTTTAAGTCTTTAAGAATGTAATCTAATGCACCATTATCATCAGTAACTAAAGTTGTCTTAAGTTCTTGAAGAGTACTCTCTGCATATGTATCATTAGAAGTTACATTAACAGGTTGTCCGTTCCCCCTGTTAACAGGTAGTCCTTTGTGTTTAGTCTTTGCGAAATCTTCGAGGTCTTTTTCTGACATCTCTCCCGCAAGTTTCTTAACAACATCTGATACTTTGTTATCTTCGAGTTCACCTTTCTTATACTTATATGCGAGTGCCATCAACTTCTGTTGTTGAACAGAAACCGCTTTCTCGTATATAGTAGAAAAGGACTCGAACTTTATCATCTAATTACCTTAAGAATTCTTTTAAAGTCGTTTAGTGATTTACCGATTGTCTGTTGGAACTTAACCTTGTCTTGTGCTTTCCGTATTGTATCAAATCCTCTCAGTGCCTTCTTTGCATCTGCTTGAGATAACTTCACGGACTTCTTGTCTTTGAATTCCATCTTACCACCTTGAGGTAAGTCTGCAATACGTCTTAGTTGCATAACAGGGTTTTTGTCCGCAGCCTTACGGTCATCGACTGTTGCAACATAATCCTTTGATTTCTTATCTTTGTAATCAGGGTCATTCTTGAAGGCGTTTCTTGCATCATCCCTTGCACCTTCTAGATACGTAGTGAATGCATTTGTTTCAAGGAGTTTCTTTGCCTTTGCACGGTCATGGAACACGAAAGTATACTTCTTATTGTTATTACGTTCCTGTGCTTGTACAGTATAACCAGTATTAGTTACTTTGATAACCTTACCGAATAGTTTATTACCTTGTCCAGTCTCGTAGAAATCTAATTCATCTCCTACTTTTACGTCTTTCTTACCTTCTGCACCCATTCCTTTTCGTGCAAGTTTTCTATAATTCTCAGGTAACATATTCTCTCCTTTAATTGATTCTTTATGGTATGTCGGGTCAACCTTATAACCATCCTTTTTCATTTGTGCAATCTTCTTTGCGTCTTTCTTTATATTTAAAGTTGCACGTGAGTATCCCTTTTTGTCATTTTTAACTAATCTGACATTGAGTTTTTTCTGTGCTTTGGTGGGTTTGAATTGTTTGACCAAATCATCTCTACCATAGAATGCACCTTCACTCATCAATGCTTTTATTGTTTTGACATCAAGTTTCATCTTCTTCGCAATCTGTTGTGCAGACATTCCCTTGTCGATATAACCATGAAGTTCTTTCATACGACCTTCTTCGAGTTCAACTGATTCTTTCATCAAATCAGTAATTGTAACTGGCATATTACCTGATTTCATCATCACTTCTTTTGTCTTTTCATT
>OCVR010000476.1_pt1 | contig 33717 bp, 24 predicted proteins | sample 1539091 | NCBI WGS metagenome assembly OCVR01 (sample SAMEA3355530, study PRJEB22509) | marine metagenome | biome: marine; feature: coastal ocean; material: water | place: USA | collected 2010-08-07 | depth 16 m | reverse complement strand
GAATATGCCATAAAAACCTTATAAATAGACTTGACGAATATAAAACTATTTAGTAGGAAAATAAAATGGTAACTCCAAAACTACCAACCGTTCAAGTACGAGACTATAAGAATGATGGTAATCAATATTATTATCCAGAGGATGTAACGTCGGTTGACCAAAAAAGTTTTGTTTATTTTGAAACATACAATGAACCCGCAATAACATTGAATGGTGTATTCAATGATATTTTGCAACCCCTATTGAAAGGAGCAAAAAAAGCAGGAGAAGCAGGATTAGCGAATGCTGGCAGTGGGTTGGAGGGTGCAATTGAAAGTGTTGTCACTCAAGAAAATGTCAAAAAAACGCTTGACCTCGTAAACGCAGATGTTGTAATACCTCAACTCACGGGTACAGGACAGAGAGCGGTGTTGTATTTACCCATAAGTACTGCGTATACAGACACTATGCAATATGAAAATGCGACATTAGGTTTCCAAGGTGCAATTGCAAATAAGGCATTAGCTGGTGGAAGTAAGAGTGTAGGTGGTGCATTGGTAGGAATGATAAAAGGTGGTGTCGGTACATTGTATCAGGGTTTGATGGGTGGCGCCGGTGATGTGGGAAGTGTTATAACACAGATGGCTATCAAAAAGAGTAAACTCGGAGGAAAAGATTTAGAAATTGCCGCTGAACTTGCACAACGAGTAAGGACAAATCCGAACGCAAGAGTTATGTTTTCAGGGGTTGGATTCAGAGAGTTTACGTTTACCTTCAAACTTATCGCTTCATCTCGAAAAGAGGCAGAAAATATTGAAGGTATGATAAAGTGGTTGCGTAAAAATATGTATCCAGATGATATTACGACAGGAGCGAACGGTGTAAGTATTGGTTACAAATACCCACCTAGATTCAAAATAATGTTGATGCACAAAGAGTTTGGTAAAGATGCAAAGGAAATTTTCCATAAGATAAAACCCGCATACTTGAAGTCTTGTGGAACAGTATACAATGCGACACAACAATCGTTTCACCCAAGTGAAAACAATTATGACAAGGCAAAACCATTTGAGGTTGATTTGACACTCAGTTTCCAAGAGTCAAGACAACTTGTAAGTCAAGACATAGAGGCAGGATTCTAATGAGTACTTCATTTTTCAGAAACTTTGACGTTGTAAATTATAGTTTTGGTGATGGTGAAAGACCTGTCTCATTTCAAAAACTTACCCAGTTCGTTTCGGTATTAGATGATACACGAGATAACGCTGCGTTCTATAATCTATATACAATAATCGCAGGAGAGAGACCCGACACGTTGTCATATAAATTGTATGGAACAACAGACCATTATTGGACATTCTTTTTATTGAATGATAAACTTAGGGAGTCAGGTTGGCCCATTGCATCTTATGATTTACTTGATGAGGCGAAATCAAAATATCCATATAGGATGGTAACGACCAATTCAGATATAACTACAGACAATGGTTCGTTCGAATTGTTCCCCATAGGACAAGAAGTTTCTGGTTCTAGTTCTGGTACAACAGGAACAATCATTCGTAAGATACCAGAGAAGGGTCAGATTATAATCGATACTGGAGACGAACCAAACACACAAAACTTTGATTCCACAGAAACGATTCGGTATGTAAATCCAGATGGAGGATTTAGTGAGGCAAAACTCATCAAGGAGTCAGAACAATATAATGCAGTGCATCACTATGAAGATGCAGACGGAGTGTATCAAGACTTGACACTATATGATTTTGGAACTCCTGCAGCTTCATGGACTGCGGTAACATATCGTGACAGGATTGAAAATCGTAATGATGACCTCAAAGAGATTGTTGTTATCAAACCAAGTGTTATAAACGGTATCGTTTCAGAGTTCAAATCACTTATGAAACAAAGATTATAAAAAAGTATTATGGCACAACAAGAAACTACACCTAAAGCTGAATTTTCATTTTCACCTCAGTTTGAGTTAAATCAGGCGGTAATATCTTCTGGTATGTATGATAAAGAGATTGATGTTACAACCAATGTTGCAGAACTTGTTATTTTTGAATCATTAGATTCACCCTTCTTGACAGGAAGGATAGTGATATCAGATGATGAGGGTCTTTTTGATGCAATGAAATTTCAGGGTACAGAAAGATTGATAGTTAGTCTAGGAGGAGCTGATGCTCAGAAGACTCCTATACTCACAAAGAAAAAGTTTATAATGACTAGTATTGAATCTAAAATATCAGGTTCAAACCAAAACTCGTCTGCATATGCCTTTACTCTTATAGACGAAGTTGGTTTTCTGGGACAATTGAAAAAGATTAGTAAATCCTATACAGGAAGTCTTGAGAGGATTATTGTCAGTCTTGCACAAAACGAACTCAATAGACAAGTTGACATTGGATATACAGGCGCAACCTCTAGTAATGACGAACTATCGGCACAACAGGATATAACATGTATCATTCCTAATCTTACTCCTATAGAGGCAATGAAGTGGTTATGTAGTCGTATCACAACACTAAACGGTTCTCCTTATTTTATTTACGCAACTCTAAATGTTCCAAATTATTCTGCGGCTTCTGACGAAACACTAAATGAAGAAGACCGAACTTTTGGAAATGTCATAAGACTTGGTAATCTTGATGTGATGTTACAACAAGAACCACTAAACAAAGTCCCGTTTAGATATACTCCAAACACCACGGGTGTCAATGTCGAAGCTGACCCTGTGAAACAAATGTTTACAATAAAAGGGTTTCAGATAAGAAGTGGTTATTCAGATACTCTTACACAGGCGTTGATGGGTTCTGTTGTGTCAACATATTCGAATACCAATCTAGGGACAGGTGAAATATTCAAAACAAAACACAATCTCACTGACCAAATAAATACTCTTACCGAAGACGGTATAATACAAAAGGACGGGTTTACGCAAGATGTTATTGACCCCACTTTTGTAATCAACGATTTACCTCTAGAGGAATACTCCGCGAAACAGTTTCATACAATAACCTCTTCAGGTACATATGGAACACAAAAAAGTTATCACGATGAATTTGATGAGACTAAGTTCAAACATAAAATACAATCACGTTCATTATTTACAACACTTCAGAAGAATAGAATATCAATAGTCATAGAGGGTGGTGCGTTGATATACTCAACGGCGGGTGTAGGTGACATCATAGATATAGATATTTTGGGTGACAATATGGCATCGGGTGAGAATGACAAAGACCCTCGGTCAAATAGATTTTCAGGAAATCATCTTATATATAATGTACAACATACTTTTATTGAAGGTACTCATAATTGCACCATGAATTTGGTGAAACTAAATGTAGGAAGTAAAGGAAAAGATTAGTGAAAATTTTGAATCCAATACCTTCAGAATATTATGGTGATACCACACGATGGTTTATTGCGACTGTTGTAAGTTCAACTCCTCCAACAGGATATGAAGGACGAGTAAAGATACGCATACACGGATTACACAGTGCTTCTACAGAAGATATTCCAGAGTACGCATTACCTTGGGCACAATGTGTTGTTCCTACAACCGAGGGTGGTGTGTCGGGTATAGGTAAGATGCCAAAGATATTACCGAGTGCGTTAGTGTTTGGTATGTTCATGGATGGTGCGAGTTCACAGGTTCCCATAGTACTTGGGTCTCTACCCACAATAGAAAGACCTTCTCCAGTACAATTACAATCCGTGAAGGATACTGAAGTGCGTAAGAAAGCATTACTTGCAAGTAAACTAAAAGAAATAAGAGACACAGACCCCATCAACAACCAACAGACAGGGGTAAATTTTATTGAGACAAAAAAAGAAAGAAAGGAATATACCTTTCAGTATTTTCTAAACGCAGGATATACTTACAATCAATCCAGAGGCATTACAGAAAACCTAAGTAAACTACAATTCATTTCTGGTTTCAGGGGTTCTGATAAACTATCTGGTGCATTTGGTCTTGCAGAATGGAAGGCTCAAAGATTTATAAACCTAAAATCCTTTTCAAGTTTGTATAAAAATTTCTCAACTCAATTAGACTTTATACAATGGGAACTCAATGGGACATTCAGGTCTGCCAATATTAGACTACTAAATACAGACAAGTTCGGTGGAGGTGACGGTTCGATGTATATTTTTGCAAAACATTATTTGAAGTTTGATACAGAAAGGTTAGATACTCTTATGAGAGAACCTACTGGAGGTTACTCATGAGAAGTATCCTACCTAGTTTCCTCAAAAGGATTCCACCCCATAAACTAAAAACGATGGGCATTACTAATGAACAGTTAAATAAGAAGAACAAGAGTGGTGGTTTCCTTAGTGGCATTGCGAATAACCAAATCAAAGAGATACAAAAAAATCTCGAACAGGAATCAATACAAGAAAAGACACCGATAAAATATTCTCCGTCTACTCCAAGAAATCTTCATCTTGAAGGTAGAAGTTTTCCGATTGACGTATCAGTAGGTCAATATGATGACACGGTTATATCAGGGGCAGAAGCAAAAGTATTACAACTAAAAGAACAATATCAAATAGGTAATACAAGTTTGATAGGAAAGATAGATATACCGTTAGATGCAAACGGTGATATTGTTGAAGGTATAACCGTTCTCTCTAAACCTGAAACAAGTACAGGTATACTTGAAATACGAGACGCCAATAAAGTATTCTCAGATGTTGATACGGATGGAACAACAGAAATAGAGATGGCTAAAGATACTGCCAAACACTTGAGAGTGACCACTGCGGGTGTTCCTGCCGCAGTATTAGCTGGTCAAGAGAGAGTTGCAGAAATAATAGACTCAGAAAATGAGTACAGTGCAAAGTTATTAGATTCACTACCCGATATTCTCGGAGCGCCTGGAGGCGGATTTCTAGGTACGGTGTTCAAGATAATTGGCGCTGTAGGTATTGCAGGAAAACTTATGCAGGGTTCTACTGCATTTACAAACTTCGCAAAAAATCTAGACAAATTTAAAGATAAGGTTCTAACTGCAACAGGATTAGATGACCTATACAAATGGGGTAAAACAAAATACCAAGAAGCGGGTCAGTGGTTTGAAACAAAGTTTGGTGATATTGGAGATTTTCTTGATGAACAATTTATTGACCCTCTTGAAAAGGCTGCAAAAGGTATTGCAAAAAGTTTAGGTAAAGAACTTGATGATTTTGTAAGGGCAGCTGGAAAAGAATTAGGAAGTTTGGGTGACGCGATTGGTGAGTTGTTTGATGATTTGTTTGAAGACCCACAAATAAAAGGACTAAAAATCAAAAGGGTTGGAAAAGGATTTCAAATTGAAAAACTGGATGACAATGGTAACCCATTTGTGCCACCCCAATTCAAAGTTTTTGATGATATTACTGATATAAAAAAATATGTTGACATAGAGACTCTAAAAAAAGGACTGTCAGAAGATGGTTTAAACACTTTGCAAGGTCTTGCCTCTGAACTTGGTGTGAATGAAAATGATTTTGCAACAATTTTGGAACTACTGCCTCCAGACTATGACTTCACTGACGCTATGAATATGGAAAATTGGTTCCAAGACATGTCAAGTACTAACGCCATATATGAACGCGCTCTTGCAGGGGCAGGAGAAGATATTAGTGAAACGATTATATTGGAAAGTCTAAATTCACAACAACAAAATCTTCAGGAGGCATACGAAATATTTGGGTCATCGCCTATATCAGCGGGTTCTGCCATTCGAGGCGGGGCATTGAACGCAGAAATCATAACTAATGCCGCAATAAGAAATGCCGCAAATACTGGTGGTGCGTTTTTCAATTTTGTAGCGTTTGATGCTTTCAATGCCCAAACCACATCCTTATCGGGTCTCATAGGTAGAGAGTTTGAAAGAGCTTTACCATCTCTGAAGTTTTTCATTTCAGACACATTCAGAATGAACAATGAAGAAATTTTTGGAATATATGAAAGGTTTCGTAGAGGAGACACTAGTGCAATAACCACACTCATTGGAATAAATGAGAACATAACTGGTTATATAAAAGATGGTGAATTAGATTGGAAAGCGATATCCGCATCAGTGGGTGCAAGTTTACCCACAGGTACTCCAGAAGAAATTGCGGAACTTACCCTTGCCGCTATAGAGGCGTCTGATGCATCATCAGAGGCAAAAGAAGCTGCAAAGAAGGCGGTTACAGAGTTCATAGACTTGTCAGATAAACTAAGACCCGTAAACTTGGCGGTTCTACTTGCAGACCCAGATACTGTTAGTCCGTTCGACCAGACGTTTGAGTTGGCAAAGTGGTTACCATTTAGTTACGTCTCTTCGGTAGAAGAACTTGAAGCAGAGTTTGCACAAAAAATTCATGAGAGAGATGATGATAAAGAAATAGATAGTGTTGTTATTCATGCAACGGATACATTTAGTAATAAAAATATTGGTGCAGAAGAAATAGATGCAATACAAAAAAAATTAGACCCTACTGGATATGCACAAGAGAACCGAAGAGTCAAAATAGGATATCACTATGTTATCAGACGAGATGGTAGATTACAAAGAGGAAGAGATATAAGTAAACCGAGTGAGACCTCTCTGGATAATAGAGGTAGAGATGATAGTTGTCTTAGTATTGTCATGGTTGGTGGTATCAATAGTCCTGCAACAGAACAACAATTTCAAAGGTCAAGTGCGTCCTTTACACGAGAACAGTATAATACATTAGAACATTTTCTTAAGTCATTCTATAATCACGTGCCTGGAGGAGATGTCTATGGTCATAATGATTTGAACACTGATGAGGAAGACCCTTATTTTGATGTGCAAGAATATATACTTTCTTTGTTCGGAAAAGTAAACAGAGAATTTTTTACGGTTCCTGAAGCAGAACCAGCTCCTATACTTGACCCCGCGAGAATAAGAGAAGACGATACTATAGACCCAACGGGTCAAGTACAAGGTAGTTTCACACCGCATTATTCAGTACAGAATAGTACAGGAACAAAGGTCAACCCTAACGAGTTGTTGGACGATATTCCTGCGAAACTAAATGCAATGTGTAATGCCTTGGGTTTCCGTCTCAGAGTCAATAGTGGTAAAAGATATTTTGGTCAAATTAGAAACTCACCAAAGGGTAGTATACATAATTCAGGAAAAGCGGTTGATATTTCACAATATAAAATTGTTGGTACTGAGATGATACTTATGACCGAGGATGAAAAAGTGAGACTTATTCAAGCAGGTATTAACCAAGGGTTTTTGGGTATAGGAATTTATGAGAATGGAAGTCACGTCCATTTTGATACTGTGGGTAATCAGGGTGCGAAAAAATCATGGGGCCCAAAACATACAAATTCATCTCTGCAAGCCGCTAGGTTTAGTTATGCAGTGGATGTATTGGTAAATAATGGTTGGAAAATGGGTTTTGGATAACAGGAAAAAAAGATGACGACTGAAAAAGACAATTTTGAAAATAGAGTTGCAAGTGAAAAACTTGGTCTAGGACAGGAACTTACTGTGGGTGTTCCTGCAGACGGAATGCAAAACGCTTCGGGTGATTATCCGAAGAGAGAGTATAACTTTGGGTCTTCTATAAACAAAGCAGCACTTGGTCTCAAGATAAACAAACTCTACACGGGTGGTGGTGACTATCATGTCCCTCTTGATATACCAGAACAAATGCCTTCTCAGTATCCATTCAACCAAGTCGATGAAACACCCAGTGGTCACTCTATTGAAATGGATGACACGCCAGGCGGTGAACGTATCCTCATCCGTCATCGTAAAGGTTCGGGTGTAGAGTTACGTGCTGATGGTACGGTTGTTGTCTCTGCATTGAATAATAAGGTTGAGGTGACAGGGGGAGACCAGACTCTAATCGTAGAGGGAGACGGTACTCTCGTATACAACGGTACTCTCAATCTCAGAGTAAAGGGTGACATGAATATCGATGTCGGTGGTAGTTATAATGTAAATACGGGTGGTAATACAAGTATAAAAACTAAACGTAATCATTACCATCAAGTATCAGGTGATGCAAGTTATGATTATCATGGAGAAAATTCTCAGATGGTAGTTGCAGATAAAACTACTGTAGTTCTTGGGGATAAGTACGACAAAACAAAAAGAGAAAATTATATCAGTGCAGGCGGTAAATTGGAACTTGCGTCAGGTGGTGCGCTTGACATAAGCGCTCAAACAGATTTATCTCAATCTGCACTCAACGTTGTTGTGAATGCAAACGGTGTACTGAAAATGGTTGGTTCGGGAGAAGGGAGTATGATTGGTGGCGCACATTGTGACTTCACGGGACGTACTTTCTCTGGTGGTGCAGAAACCGCCACAACTGTTTCTGCAAGGGATGATAGTGCGACAGATGATGGAGGTATAAATCCATCAGGGTTTCAAACTGCCACTTTCCACGGAAGTTTCCACGGTACTGCAGATAAAGCAATTCATGCATCGAAGGCAAATACCGCTATAACATCAACATTCTCACTATATGTAGCTACAGGATTAGGTGCAGTGCCGCAAGGTGTTGCGGGATGGGCAGCTGCTTTAGCTACAGGTCTCTCCACTGTTTCCGCTGTTTCTGATTTACTTGCAGGGTTTGGAATGGAACAAGCTCCTGGCGGTTATGCACCTATTGACCCTAAAGATATTAGAAATACCATTCAGGGTAAAGGTGACCAAACACTTATAACAGAAAAAGGAATTGCAATAAGAAAGGTTGTTATAGACCCAGGCAACTTCTTAGTAACACAACTGAAAGGGTCTGAACATTATAGTATGGGTGGTTTCAGTGTGTTTGACCGAGAACCTACACTAGAAGAAATTCGTGTTGCCATGAGAAACCAAACAGTGCGACAAAGAGGAGCGGGTAAACCGAGTTTCATAGGTACACTTCTTATCGCAGAGGATAAAATAAATCCATACTATTTGAATAAAACTCCGCCAGGCACGATGACAGGTAGAACAAGTAAAAAAGAAGATGAGGGTTTTGTAAAACTACTTAGAGGAAATACAAACCCAATAATACAGGAAGCTCGTTATGGTAAAGAACCTATCGGTAACTCTATTGAAAACAAAGGGAAAAGATTTAGATGAGTAAAAGTAAACTTATAAATGTGATACCAGACCCTCTGTATAATCCAGAAACACAAAGTTACACAGAAACACGGACACCTATATCCCCTAGAACAAAGATTGGTCGTGGGACAACAATAGCAAAGTTTCTAGGGTCATCTGGAAACAAGACTTCATTTGACCACATTGAATATGAAAGTTTGAGGAGAGAGATTGCACGTAACCTTACCTTACACGCCCGCGCGATAGATTTGATAAACGGTAATACGTTTAGGTTCAATGACCACAGAGTTGTTGTGAGTGAAGGAGTTTGTAAAAGACACCCTATTGATACTGGTGACCCGATAATGGCGGCAAAGGCATTAGGTAGATTGTGTTATTATCAAGTTGTAGATGTATACGGAGATATAGATTTCGAGAAGACTTTTGATGTTGCAATGTTTTGGTTACAACATTTGAAGTTTCAAAAACTAATTCTTGATTATGATGACTATAGTCCAGATGGAGCACTCACCGTACAGATTGGATTATTGATGCCTGAAGTTCCTATGGACTATCAGATTGAAAAGAAACGATTCAATCAGGAAGTCGAAACAGTATACAACAACTATAAACTAGAACCATATTTAGTTGAATTTCTACAAAAAGAAGAGGCAAACCCTCCCTAAAAAGGTATAAATAAAGGTATGACCAGAAGAGCATTTGCACAAGAAGACGCAGACCTATCAGTCAACAAGGTTGCAACAAGTCGTCTTAGAAAATATAAAGATATAGACTTGACACTCGCGGTCAAGACTACGACAGGTGATGTCTACAAGAAGATTGATGCCGCTGCAGTAAAACAATCTGTGAAGAATTTGATTATGACTAACCGACTAGAGAAACCCTTCAACCCTAGTTTCGGTGCAGACATAAGAGGTCTCCTATTTGAACTCGTTGATTATACAGATGGGTTTATGTTGAAGGAAAGAATTATACAGAGTATACGTCAGTATGAACCTAGAGCGGAGATAACCGACATATCGGTAAAGGGTAATGATGTGTATAAAAATACTGTAAACGCAACAGTAACATTCAGAATAATAAGTACTGCGGAAGTAGTCCAGTTCAGTACAAATCTTGTAAGGTTAAGATAAATGGTAACGACAATAAATTCGACGGGATTAGATTTCAACACAATCAAAAATAATCTCAAGACCTCACTTCAAAATTCTGGTGAGTTCAATGATTATAACTTTCAGGCGTCAGGTCTCTCAAGTATCCTAGATGTACTTGCGTACAATACACACTACAATGGACTTGTCGCAAACTTTGCATTGAACGAATCATTCTTGAGTACTGCACAACTTAGAGGTTCTGTTCTATCTCTCGCAGAGGGTATTGGTTATGTTCCGAACTCAAAGAACGCATCACAGGCGACAGTAAATCTCACACTCAATCTAAGTAATGTATCTGGAAGACCCGCAACCATAGATATCAACGAAGACTTCAAATTTCAAACTACGGTTGATGATGCAAGTTATGTCTTTCAAACCAGAGAGTCCATAAGTGCGACTGATGATGGTCAAGGAATATACACATTTAAAGATGTATCTGGAGAAGAAAACCTTGTTATAACAGAAGGTAAACTTAGAACAAAAACTTTTATTGCACTCCCTGCAGTTCAAAACTCTGTATATGTTGTACCCGATAAGAATCTTGACATATCTACAGTTGTGGTAAGAGTATATGAAAACGCTACGACAAGTTCATTCACCACATATTCTAATATCGTAAATGCACGTGCAATCAACGAGAACTCTACACTGTATATACTTAGAGAAGCACCAAACGGTTTCTTCGAATTGTCATTCGGTAATGGTGTTACTCTTGGTAATGCCCCTGCATCTGGAAATAAAATAGAGATGGAATATCTTTCTGTAACAGGTTCTTTATCGAATGGTGCAAAAGTGTTCAACCCATCCAACTCAATATCAATAACAGTAGATGGTACAACTCAGAACTATCCTGTAACCGCAACTACATTGTCTAGTGCGGTTGGCGGGACAGAGAAAGAATCCATAGATAGTATTCGTAAGAATGCACCGTTCCAATATGCATCACAAAACAGAATGGTCACCGCCTCAGATTACACTGCATTGATACTCAAGAACTATCAATCCTATATTGCAGACATACAATCCTTTGGTGGAGAAGAAGCACTCGAACCAGAATATGGTGTGGTGTTTGTATCTATTCTTTTCGATTCAACTGTAACGGATACGGTTCAAACTCGTATCAAGAATGAGATACTACAACTATCAGATGAGTTGTCGGTTGCATCGTTCAATGTAAAGTTTGAAGACCCCGTAAAAACATTTGTTGAAGTTCAAACATTCTTCCAGTTCAATGAAAACCTAACAACACTCTCAAGGAATGCGATACAAGGTAATGTCAATGATGTCATAGAGGGATATTTCTCTACCAATACAGGGAAGTTTTCACAATCATATAGACGTTCGAATGTACTTACTCTTGTTGATGAAACAAGTAAGGCAGTGTTATCGTCACGTCAACTTGTAAAAATACAGAGAAGATTTACTCCTACTCTTCTCACTAAGGAATCACACACACTTAGATACGCGGTTGATATCTTTTTACCCGACGACAAAGAACATATTATTCAATCCACGCCATTCGTAGTAGGCACATCAACTTGTGTCTTGCGTAATAGACTCAACTCAAATATTCTTGAAGTATTTGATAATACTCAGGGTACAATACTCATTGATAATGTAGGAGAATATTCAGGTGACACGGTCAAAATAGTTGGTCTTCAAGTAGACCGTATTGTAGGGTCAGACACTTTCATCAAACTCAGTGCAACTCCTGCAAACCAAAGTGCTATTTCACCACTTAGAAATGATGTGATAGAACTTGATGGTGATAAATCATTCACATCAATCGTAGACGTTGAACAAGGTGTCAATTCATAATGCCTCACAACAAGGATATCACAATGAAGGATTGGGGGCGTAGGGAACTAGCTTTCCAAAGACCCGAAGTGAAGGAAATACTCCCAGAGTTTTTCCGTACCGAATATCCTAAACTCATAACTCTACTTGACGAATATTATCACTTCGAAAATTCAGAGGACTCCCCATCTAGACTTATAGACGAACTCTTTCTCAGTAGGGACATAACACAGACCGACCTATCCTTACTCGCGTTCATTGAAGACGAGTTGTTGTTGGGTCAATCTTTCTTCGAAGGGTTTCAGGATAAACGTGCTGCATCAAAATATTCTAGTATATTGTTTAGGTCAAAGGGTAGTAAGTATTCTATACAACAATTCTTCAGAACCTTCTTTGGTATTGACCCCGACATTGTATATACAAAAAATAATGTATTCAATGTGGGTGATAGAATAGGAACAGAAAGTCAAAGGTTCCTTACGGATAATAAATTATATCAGAAACACGCAATACTCATCAAGTCAGAACTAGGTGAGAATACGTGGAGAGATGCATATAAATTATTTGTTCACCCTGCAGGAACATATTTAGGTTCACAGGTTCAGATAGTAAGTGTTGTTCAGGATACGATGACTGCGCCGTTTGTTGAACTTCAAGCTCCTGCACCTATAGCTATTACTAGTGTTGCATCGTTTGAAACTGTTGCATCTCTTGACCATACATCACTTGTTGATGATTTCCAAACAGACTCGTCTGGTATCAAGAGTAGAATTAGACCAGAACTCATTAGTGTGGGTAAGTTCTCTGCAATACAAGTACAACAAATAGAAGACCAATATGGTACACTCAGAGAGGCACAGATTGCATCTTCACCAACCTTCGATGACTCAGACCAATCTAATACTAACGGTATGGACTTCTCAAATGACTTCTCATTCGAAACATTAGACCAAGGAAGACACGTATTTTATAGTGCAGACTCCGACCAATATTTATTAAATCTTGGGCATCTGAGTTGAAAAAGTATATAAATAGAATAAAGAATTAGGATAATATGAATGTCAAAACAAACACTAAATAAAGGAACTGCTGCAAACGACGGTACGGGTGATACACTTCGTGTGGGTGCGCAAAAAATAAATGAGAACTTTACAGAACTCTATAATGTAATAGGGGGTTCTAGTCTTGGGTCGGGTATCACTTTGGACTCCTCATCTAAGGGTATCATCTTTGAAGGTTCTTCAGCTGACTCACATGAAACCACACTCATTCCTGTAAACCCTACACAGGACAATAACGTATACATACCAGATGACAGTGGTACACTCATACTTGACTCATGTCAACAGACACTCACAAATAAGGTTCTTACAAGTCCAGTATTGACAACACCACAAATAAATGATACAAGTGCAAACCACCAGTATGTCGTTGCAGTATCAGAACTTGCGGCAGATAGAAATGTAACATTACCTTTATTGACAGGTCACGATGAGTTTACTTTCAATGCTCATACACAAACACTTACCAATAAGACCCTTGTAGACCCTATTGCAAACAATCTAAAAATAGGTGGTGTATCAGGTGGTTCTGTTTTATTAGATAGTAATAGTAATGAACATCTTACATTTGCAACAACTACGAATGCCGTCAACCAAGTAAAGTTTTCGAACGCGGCGACAGGTAACCCTCCAGAGATTGCATCAGAAGGTGAGACGAACGTACCATTGAATCTATCTGGTAAAGGTACAGGTAATGTTCAAGTAAATACAGGTGTTGCATTCTTATCACATGAAGTCTCAACATCAGCTGCATGTTCACTTGTAAAGACAACAACAATTTTCAATGCGGGTGGTACTATAACCCCAACACTTGCAAACGGTTCGGTTGCAGGACAAACAAAAATATTCACAAATAAAAACTCAGGGAATGCCATACTCACACCTACTTCTTTTGCGGGGGGTACTTCGATTACTCTTCAGGCGAATGAAGGATGTGTATTAGTGTGGGATGGAACTAATTGGCAAGTAGTGGCGAACAATGGCGGAGCAATAGCATAAAATGGCAATATTAACTAACAAATTCAAAAGAGAACAAATTCAGTTATTGATGAATAACTTTTTAGATTCTGCTTCAAACCATTATTATATTGGTATAGGTCGTTCTGATACATGGAACACAACAGACGATGCACCCGCCGCGGTGAGTACTCTTCTCGAAGAAAGACTCTTCAGAAATAATTTACAATCTGTAAAAAAGGTTGCAGACGTTTCCTTCATTGTTCCAAGATACAATTGGACTTCTGGTACAGAATATACTGCATACAATGATGCTCAAGCAGGGTTTCCCACAAAAACATACTACGTCATGAATGATAATAATCAAGTCTATATGGTTATACAACAGGCAAAGAATGCCAACGGTACACCACAACCTTCCACAGTACAACCTTCAGGTAACACGGACGGTACTACATTTATTACTGCAGACGATTATGCATGGAAGTTCTTATACTCTATCTCTGCGTTAGATGCGTCTAAGTATATTGCCGCAGGGTTCCTACCCGTAAAATTACAAGGTGCAACAACAGGTAGTTCACAGGCGTCTGATGTAGAACAACTTGCGGTACAGACTGCCGCAGTGGATGGACAGATAACAGGATACGTTTTGGACTCAGGTGGTTCAGGATACTCAACAGCTCCTACACTCACTATCGTGGGTGATGGAACAAAGGCAAAGGCGACTGCAACAGAAATCGGTGGTGTTATAACTAAAGTAGAAGTTACGGATAGTGCATCAACACTTTGTTTAGGTTCGGGATATAGAAATGCGGTAGTAACACAGGCAGGTGGTACGCCTGATAAACCCGCAAAGATAAGACCAATATTTGCAGTCAAGGGTGGTGTCGGTGCAGACCCTCGTGTGGATTTACGTTCTAACGGTATCATGTTTACAGTGAAACCCGCAGGAACAGAAACAGGTGATTTCATTATCGGAAACGATTTCCGTCAGGTAGGTCTTATAAGAAACATAAAAGACAGTGATGGAACATACGGTACAGAACCAGAGGGTGCATTGTTTACAAACCCAACAGGTACTGCATTGAAACAGTTAGTCTTTCAATCTTCAGGAACACAGTTCACTGCAGACAAACGTATAAAGGGTCAAACATCTTTAGCTGAGGCACTCATAGATAGAGTTGATTCAATAAACGTTTGGTATCACCAAAACGATGACACAGGTTACACCTCATTCTCACAGAATGAAAACGTACAAGAAGTTGATGGTAGTGGTAACAAAGACCTAATAAACACTACAGGTTATTTCGTGGAACCAGAAGTTGGAACTCTCACTGGAGATGTGTTATATATAGATAATAGGGCGTCAGTTACACGTGCGTCAGACCAAACAGAAGACATAAAAATAGTCATACAAATTTAGGATAAAAGAATAATGCCAACAACGTTTACATCGAATGTCTTTTCATCAACCTACAAAGATGACTATGATAGTAGTGATAATTTTCACCGCATCCTTTTCAATAGTGGTCGCGCGTTACAGGCGCGTGAACTCACTCAGATGCAGACAATTATTCAAGAAGAAATTGCAAGACTTGGTAGTAACTTGTTCACCGATGGTGCATCAGTAAATCCAGGCGGCCCATCAATAACAAACGATTATCCTTTCGTAAAATTAGAAACCACTCCAACGGATGGCCCAAGTTTAGTGGGTGTAGAACTTACAGGTGCAGTTTCAACAGTGAAGGCACGTGTGGTAGAATATGTTGCTCCTATCGGTACAGACCCTGCAACAATCTATGTTCGATACACAAATACTTCGGGTGGTTCATCAGGAATAAATGCGGTGACATTCAATAGTGGAGAAGTTCTCACGGGTGCGGGCGTAAGTGTTCAGTCTACAGATACAATACCCAACCCCGCAATGGGATTTGGTTGTAAGGTATTCAATGATGCAGGAGACTTCTTTGTAAGAGGTCACTTTGTACGTGCGAATGCACAAGGTCTCATAGTATCCAAATATTCAAAAAGTCCTACTGCAACTGTTGGTTTCAAAATAATAGAAGACATCGTTACAGTTGATGATGATACATCACTATATGATAACCAAGGGTCAACACCTAATATCACAGCTCCAGGAGCAGACCGATATCGTATTAGAATGACTCTCAGTACACAGGATTTAGTTGACTCTGATATATCGGCAGGAACCACAACAAACTTCATGTACTATTGTCGTATCGTAGATGGTCGTATCGTTGACCAAGTAAAGGGTACAGATAACTATAACAGAATAAACGACTTACTTGCACAAAGAACAAAGGAAGAGTCAGGTAACTATATCGCAAAGAGATTTAGGGCATCTGCATCACAGAACGTTGCAAACACTAAGACACTCCTAAACATATCATCAGGGGTTGCGTATGTAAATGGTTATCGTGCAGATAATGAGGTTGCAAAAATATTAGAAGTTGATAAACCAAGAGACCTATCTGCAGTACAGAACAATGAAACTACAGGTATTCGATATGGTCAGTACTTCATATGTAATCTACTATTAGGTAAACTTGATATCAGTACATTCGAGACAGTAAATCTAAGAAGTGCCATAACACATGGTGGTTCGACAATAGGTACTGCAAGAGTGAGATATGTAGAAGAAGACGGTGCGTTATTCAAAGTGTATCTCTTTGATATCAAAATGAACTCTGGTTCAGTTTTACGTGACGTAAAATCTATTGGTACAAGTACAATAAAATATGCAGATATCCAATTGGAACTAGGTAAGGCAATCATAAAGGAATCATCAAGAATAAACATGGTATTCCCATTACGTCATCCTCGTCCAGAACTTATTGCAGATGCCAATTTTGAAGTACAAAGAATAGTTACAGGAACTACAAATGGTTCGGGTGTAGTAAACATAGGTGGACTTGGTACAGGTGAAACTTATGTCAATCCTACACAGGCGATAGTAACACGTGACGATACTGGTGTTGTTATCACACCAACCATCGCAGTCGCTGCAGATGGTTCAACATTGGATATTACGGGTGCAGTTGCATCTAAGGCACTCTCTGTATACGCAAAAGTAAATATATCAAACGCAACATCAAGACAGAAACAACTCAGTGCGACACTCACATTCAGTGGTGGTATAGAGAGTGACGGTACTGCCGCTTCACCTACAGGTACAAAGTTTCTAAACTTACACGCAACAGATATACATGAAGTAAGTGTTATCAAAGACGGTACATCTACGGGTGAGGACATATCCGCAAGATTTACTGTTGACAATGGTCAGAGAGTAAGTCACTATGATAATGGTAGACTTGTTCTGAACGAAGGTGCATCTGTTCCCAGTGGCGACGTTTATGTTGAGTATAAACACTTCACGCATGGTACAGGTGAATTCTTTTCAAGGGAGTCTTATAGAGGTCAACTGGACTACGAAGATATTCCAGACTTCAAAGTAAATGACAGAAATACCGTAAACCTTCGTGACGTAATTGATTTACGTCCTGCAGTTGACTCAGACGGGAACTTCCCCACTGCTTCAATAAACGAAATACCAAATAGTGGTGATAATATTATAAGTGATAACACATACTATCTGCGTAGAACTGATAAGGTTGTTATCAATACTCAGGGTGCAGTCGAGGCAATAACTGGTGTGTCAGGTTTCAACTCTCCTGTCCCTCCAACTCCAGAAGATACCTTGTCACTATTTGAAGTGGAACATAATCCATATGGATTGAAACCAAAGGATGTGGTCATAAGACCTGTTGAGTCAAAGAGATTTACAATGAGTGATATCTCTAAATTAGAGAAAAGGGTCGAAAGAGTAGAAGAGGCAACATCATTGTCACTACTAGAACTCAGTGCAGACTCACTATTGGTACTCGACTCAGATGGTAGACCTCGTAGTAAGTCAGGTTTCTTTGTAGACAACTTCAGACACAGAAAATTCTCGGACGCACAAAATCCAATGTATCGTGCCGCTATAAATCCTGCGAAGGGTGTGTTGCAACCACAACAGATAGAAGACAATGTCTTGTTGAGATATGACTCCGATAAGTCTTCCAACACCATTATCAGGGGTGACACAGTATACCTAAACTATGAACACGTCACTGCAATAAGTCAGACACAGGTTACAGGCGCATTGAATGTAAACCCATTCGGTGTTATTACAGGTATAGGTAATATAGAACTAAGTCCTCAAGGTGATGAGTGGATTGATACAATAAATTTACCAGACGTTGTTATTCCAGAAACCGCGTCAGAAACAGTTGATGACCCTATATATGTAAACATTCACCCCTTCAATCCAGGCACATCAAACTTCATGAACGTACCTAATGGAACAATAGTAAATTACTATTATGGTATGGGATTATGTGGTACTGCAATGTTCAACCATTATGGTACTATTCAAGAAACGCCTGGCTTCGATGAAATTATCAAGAAAGACCCAGACTCACCTACAGGGTTTTCTGTACTCAACACAGTAGTTGGTTCGGAAGTTATCAGAGAAGTAATTGGTACAGCAGAAGTCAGTAGAATTCTAATAACAAAAATACGTTCAAGATTAGTGAACTTTAGGGCAAGAGGTCTCAGACCAAATACTAAATACTTCCCATTCTTTGCACAACAAAATGTATCTGTTTTCTGTAGAGAAGAAAGTCTTTTCAAGAGTTCATCTACGGACATCGTCATGGAGAAAAATCAGAAACCATCTCCAACAGCTGTTCACCCATCAGGTTCCACAGACCTAATATCAGATGAAGACGGAGAAATCCTCGGTTCATTCTTTATTCCTAATAACGATTCCACAAGTTTCGAAACGGGTGAAGTAGAATTTGCATTACTTGATATCAGTAATTATGATATCGAAAACTCTACAAGTCTTGCGAGAATAAACTATATCGCTTCAGGTACAGAAATACAAGTTCAAAATACCGTCAAGTCTACAAGGGTTGAACAAGTAAGAGAAGTTGTATTCAATGAGTTTATCAAGGTTCAAGGTCAAGACCCTCTTGCACAAACTTTCCGCGTAACGGATGCATCAGGTATGTTCCTCACAAAGATAGATTTGTTCTTCAAAACTAGAGATGCTGACAATATACCTGTTCAATGTCAAATACGTCCTGTTGTGAATGGTGTTCCTTCATCAACAATCATTATAGGTAATGGTATTCAGTTTGTGAAAAGAGACTCAGTTGCATTACCCGCAGGACAAACTGCCGCACAAGTCATTGCCGCTCCAACAACTTTTGAGTTTGATGAACCAATATTCTTACAACCCGACACAGAGTATGCGATTGTTCTTCTTGCGGAAAGTACAGGATACGAAGCGTATGTTGCAGAAACATATGAATATGAACTTGGTTCTACTGCGAAGAAAGTAAACAAACAACCTGCTATGGGTTCACTCTTCAAGTCACAGAATGGTACTACTTGGTCACCAGACCAAACAAGAGACCTAATGTTTGTAATCTACAAGGCAGAATTTGATACTGCGGGTGGATATGCGGTATTCGAAAATGGTTCAATTCAACCACAACCACTCATCGCAAACTCAATGTTCATGACTTCAAGTGACGCAACAGTATCAGTACTTATGCCTCATCACGGATTTGACTCAGGGGATAAGGTTGTTATCACAGGATTAGATTCCGCAACTAAGTATAACGGAGTTGACGGTGCAGATATCATGGGTGCAAGACTTATCACTAACTTTGATGAGATGGGTATTCAGTTTGAGGCAGACAGTGTCGCCTCCAGTGGCGGTAGATTTGGTGGAACTGCAGTGATTGCAGATAAACAAATTCAATTCGATGGATTTATTCCTGCAATAACTACACTCGTTCCAGAGAAGACCAACATCAAAACAAGTGCATTGTTCACCACGGGTACATCACTCGCAAATAAAACAGGGGAACAAGTAAGGTATCAGAAATCTGCAAGGACAGACCTAACTGCATATAAGACCGACATCAGAATAAGAAACGAGAACTTCTTTGATGTTCCTCAACTTATTGCAACAGATTCGAACGAAACACTAAACATAGGTGCGGGTGAGAAATCTGTTACATTCAAATTTGATATGACTACAACACGTAAGAATGTATCACCAATCATAGACGCAGCAAGGGCATCTTTGACTACACTACATAATGTTTGTGATAATCAGGCATCAACTACTGCATCTGGTTTCAACGTTCCTGTTGACTACGTTGCAGAGACAAGTAGTTTTGGTGGTTCATCAGCTGCGAAACACATAACAGGAGTACAGTACTTAGAGATAAGTGCGGTTGGTCTGAAGATTGTATTATCTGCATTGAGACCCGAAGGTTCAGACTTTGACTTATACTACAGAGTTTCGAATGATGGTGTAAATATTTATGAAACTGATTGGACACTACACGCCGCAGAACAAGTCGTTGCACCAGATGCAAAAAGTTTCCGCGAGTACAGATATCTCATCGGTGGAGTAACAGGTACACTCGAAGCGTTTACACAGTATCAAATCAAACTTGTGATGCGTACTAATAACACTTCGCGTATTCCTAAATTCCAAGACTTACGTGCTATCGCATTGGCGGTATAATGGGGTCTAAGTATATTATGGTAAAAAATAGTGACGGTCTTGCACGTGACAGAAGAACTGGCGGGATAGTTAATATAAATAGAAGTGAGATAGACCTCGCACGTGCAAGGAAAGAAAGTAAGAATAAAAAAGAAAGGGAGTTCGAACAACTCAAGACTGATGTCTCTGAAATGAAAGAACTCTTAAACACTATAATAGAGAAACTATAATGGGAACTACACCAACACAATTTGTGATTACAGATACCTTCTCTCAGTTGGTAACTGACTTCAATACTGTCGCGCTTGATATTGGTGCGACAGGTAGGTTGACGACAAATCAAGACTCAGACCTTACCTCTGCAATAAATGAATTGGAAGTTGGGATAAGAGGAACTTCAAACAATCTCGTTGCAACTGACCTAACGACAACTGCAAACGATTTAGTCGCCGCAATAAACGAAATAGAAGGTGTCTTCGATGCATCTGCATTCGGAATTAGTGCCGCTGCAAACAACTTCGATGTTGTGTCAGGTACATTCAGTGTCGATGCAGGAGGCGCAATCACTCTTGACGCAACTGGAGACGTGGTACTCAAGGATGCAGGAGTTGTTTTCTCAACCCTTGAGAACAGTAGTGGTAACCTAATTCTAAAATCTGGTACGACCACCGCATTGACATTCACGGGTGCGAACATAGTCTCTGCAGGAACGTTCGAGACAGGTGGTACAACTACTGTAGGTGGCGAACTTATATTGGGTAACGAAACAATAACTAGAACAGGGGACTTGACAGTTGACGTTTCTGGTGATATAAAACTCAATGCAGATGGCGCAGATGTATTACTACAAGATGCAAGTGCAACATACGGTGGTTTCACAAACTCCGCAGGAAACTTGATTATCAAATCAGGAACCTCTACCCTATTGACAGGTTCAGGAGAAAATGGTACATTCAATAATAACCTCACTGTAGAAAACAACCTAACAGTTACAGGTCAGACAGACCTCAATGGTCATATCAATCTAGGTGATTCAACTGAAGACACCATTTCTGTTGTTGGTCATATTGATACAAACCTTATTCCCTCAACAGATGGAGTACGTAATTTAGGTAGTGCATCACTGGAATGGAATGATGCATTCTTTGATGGAACAGTAACTACAGATGCCTTGGTATCCCCGACTGCAGACCTCGGTAACTTTGATATCACTTCAGATACTATTACAAATCCAAACGCAACAATACTAGACCTCGGTGGAGACTTAGAAATAAATGTTGATGGTGGGGATATTGTTCTCAAAGATGATACCGCAACATTCGGGGGACTTACAAACACTTCTGGTAATCTTATTGTCAAATCAGGTACAACTACTGCGATGACATTTAGTGGCGCGAATGTTACTATGAGTGGTACAATTACACCCAGTATTAGTCTTACTACGACTGCAACTACACTTGCAGCTGCAGTCAATGAAAATAAAAGTAAAATTCCTGCCATATATAATGCCGCAGGGACACAACTCAATTAGGTATAAAACATGACCGTTCGTTTACCACTAAGACTACAAGATACTTCAGACTTTCAGGAGATGAGTTCTACTGACGAGAACTTCCTTGCATATCATACAGGTCTTGCATTTGCGCAATACGATAGTGCAGATATAGGTGCGATTGGATTTCTAAACTCAGGTTCAAGTACAGACAGACTTATTGGTAGTATCGCAAACACCGCATTCGATAGTGCAGTTGGTACAGGGGGTGGTAGTTCTCTTCTTAGTATCACAACAACAACGACTAATCTGTATCAACAAAAAGGTGCGGTAGGTAGTTCACATGATAGTGACTATCGTCTTCCATTATTCACAATGGATTCAAGTAGTCAGATTACTATAAAAGAATTTCAGGACTCCGATACACAGGCACTCGGTAGTAGACTTGCGTCTCGTATATTTTTATCAGATTATCCAGGCACATATAAATTAGGTTCATCTGCGCCTGACGGAACTTACTCAGTCGCCCTTGCAAACGTCATGACCGATACACGTACAGGTGATTCTGCGGGTGACCCTAACGTGGTATACAACATATATCAAAAGAAGTCAATGTCTGCACCTTCTACTGCAACACCTTTCTCAATCAAAAGGTCGAGTGGTGGTAGTGGAACATATCAGGGTGTTCAACTCATGTCCGATAGACAGATTGGTGAGTCGGGTAAGGTCTTTGTTCAAAGGCATTTTGAGAATGCGTATGATAGTGCTGATGCCTCTACTGTAGGTTCATACTTACTATTATCTGCAACTGCGGGTAATCCGAATGGAAATGGATATGCGGGTACATGGGCCGCAAAAGGTACTGCAACAGATAGAAGACATGACACAGGGGATGCAAACTATACAAGGACAAGGGCGAGTACATTCACCCAAGATTTTGGTAACACATTTACTTCAGACTTCACACGTACTAGGTCAAGTAACTATTCCAGACAATCTACAACCTCATTCACGGGTGTGTCAAGTACTGCGACGTTTACTATCACAAGGTCAAGTGCATTCTCTACAGGTTATGTGGGAGATTTCACGCAGGCGTTTGTGGGTAATTACGCAGGAAACTATCTAAGAACATCTACTAAGTTGTCCACATATACGAGTGGAGGTAACAATTTCGCACGTGTAATCAGTTATCTAGGAGACTTCACAGGAAACTCTACAATAACTTCAACAGGTAATTTCTCTCGTGTGTCAGTACAAAACTTTGCGCAGAACTTTACGGGTAACTTTGTGCCTACTTTCGCGGGTAACTTTGCGAACACATTTACAAGAACGTCTACAATAACTTCAACAAGAACTTCTACCAATACCTTTACAGGGAACTTCGTAGGTGATTTCCTTGGTAACTATACGAGAACTTCAACAAGAACTTCAACAAGAACGTTCACAGGTAACTATGCCCAAACTTTTACGGGTAACTTCACGACTAACTTTGGTGGTAACTTCACAGGTAACTTTACAAGAACATCTACCAATACCTTTACCACTTCGTTTACAGGTAACTTTGGTGGTAACTTCACAGGTAACTTTACAGGTAACTTCGGACAACAGTTTACTCGTAGCAGTATATTTGTGTCTACTGTTTTCGGTGGTTTCTTTCTTCCAACATTCTATCAGGGTGACTTCTTGGGTAACTTCGTTACCCAATCCACAAGAACGTCTACCGCTGATTCTACAAGAACAAGTACAGGTGGGTTCACAGGTAACTTCTTGGGTAACTTCGCAGGAAACTTTGCACAGGATTTTACAAGGACATCTACAGGTAACTTTACAAACAACTTTGTAGGTAACTTTGCGGGTGGATACATCAGTGAATACTTGGGCAACTTTGCAGGAGAATTTACATCAACTTCAACAAACGATTTTACAAATACGTTTACAGGTAACTTTGGTGGTAACTTCTTAGGTAACTATACAGGTAACTTTGCAAATACATTTACAAGGACAAGTTCAGGTACTGCCTCCACAAGAACATCTACAGGAAACTTCGCAGGGGCGACAAACTTCTCTAGTGACTATGCTGGTAACTATACTGGTAACTATTCACGTGCATTCCTAAATCAATATGTAGGAACCTTCACTAGAAACTTTGCGGGTAACTATACAGGTAACTTTGCGAATGCGTTCACAGGTAACTTTGGTACTAACTATGTCGGTAATTACGCAGGAGAAACCATACAGTCCACGTCTTCTACTATTGAGACATACACACTTTATGTGAGGACTGCATAAAAATCATATACATATAAGTGAAACATTAGAGGATTTGTAATGGCAAGAAAATGGTTAGATAACGCCTTCTGGGAAAATGGAAGTAAAAAATTACTGAACTGTATCAGTGAGACTAAAGACGAACGAGGAAGAATTGTTCGTAGGGTCATGAAAGTCAAAGACAGTAATGATATGTATAAGGAGTGCGTAGAGGCACTAGGTGAAAAACTCATTGATGAAAATACCGAAAAACGTATGGTCAGAAAAGAGAATGAAGCAGAGATTGAGAAACAAAAACATCTAGAGAAACAACGTGCAAAGAAACTTGAACAGTTGTTTGAATACAAACTCGAAACTTTTGAGATACCCGAAATAAAATCCTCCACAAATCGCCCATTGAAATCTAAACTTCGTAGGTCAAAGTCCATACCAGAAGTAAATCTATATGCAATGATGATAGTGAAAGAAGGTTTAGAAAATGGAACCTAGTAAAGGGTTCGTTGTTGTTGCGTCAAAGAGGTCTAACTTTTATCTTTACGCCATAAACCTAATGGAGACCGTCAAGGATTATTATCCAGAGGCGCACATAACATTCGTAACAGAAAAACATTTCCTTGATGGACGCGAAGACATCGCAGATAATATTATATTATGTGATGACCACTATCGTGCAAAGTTATGGGGTATGTCACAAACACCCTATGATATCACAATGTATATTGATGCCGATATGGAATGTGAACACGAAGATATCATGACGGTATGGGACAACCTCGGTGATAATGATATGGTGTTTCATGAACTCACGGAGGAGAGGTCTAAGTATTATACGGTAAGACATTTTGAACTTGATGGTGTCAGGAATAAGGGTTGGTTCAATTTGTGTGGAGGCGTATGTCTCTATAGGAGTTCTAATCCTCTTGTGATGGAATTCATGAGAGAGTGGTTCTTTCTCTATGATGAACAACTACACAATACTTGGAAACCAGAATGTTTTACGAATGAGAGACAGTGGGACAAAGACCTAAGACATTTTGACCAGACTACATTGTGGTACATGATAAATAAAATGGACAAGTACAAAGACCTCAAGATAGGTTTCTTTGAGGATGATATTCGTTGGAACTACTTTACTCAATATCAATATGATAATCTACAATCCAAGTCAGGTAAACCGCCAATATTCAGACACTTCTCAGGGTGTCTAGCAAAGGACGAATCAATAGTATGAGAGACATTCCCATAAATAATCCCGAAGTTATGAAGTCCTTGAATAATTTTCTTTGGTACTATAATAATAAAGACCTCGTAAAAAAATCTATACACCTAGGCGGTAAGGCAGATAGACGTGAACATTATATGTCCGAAGAATATAGAACTCTGATAATGCAACAGGGACAAAGACATGACGGATATCCAGAGACCGCTCATGCATGGACACTAAAGGCACAATTTTTAGAAAAACAACTAAAGGATACTACACATGCGGCAGAACTCTATAAAAAATACAATGACTATAATACGGAATTATGTTCTATTCTTTGTACTAAGAATAACGCTCTAACAACAATGTATCCGCCTGGAGGATATATCTCATGGCATAATAATGCAAATGCATGTGCATACAATCTTATATTCTCATGGAGTGAAACAGGTGAGGGTGAGTTTAGATACATAGATGGTGAAACAGGGGAAGAAGTAACTATGAAAGATAAGAAGGGGTGGCAATGTAAAGCTGCCTACTTCGGACATTATGGTGAACACGAAAGTAAAATAGTCTATCATGCCGCCGAAACCGATTGTTATAGAATAACAGTATCATATATGTTTGATAGGTCGGATATGAGTAGAGGTATTCAGGATGAAGCTATCGAAGAAATTATGTATACCTAACCTTCCCAAATAGTTCTTTAAGTATACCATATAATTACCGTTTTGTCAAGCGAAAAATATATTTTATTTTCTCTAATCTGAGGTTTCAAAATCATATAAATAAAGACATAGAAAGAAATAACGGATAAGAATATGTTAGTAACTCACGAAGACATTGTAATAAACCAAGGTACAGATGTTGCAATAGAACTACACCTAGTATATGACAGTGGTTCTGTATACGACTTGACAAACAAAAGTGTCGCTTCAAAAATGAAAAGACGATACAACGATTCTTCAGGAGACCCCGCAACCGTAACATTCAATTCAATTGTTGCGACTCCACCAACTGATGGCATCATCACGTTATCCCTAACAAATACACAGACAGACGCCCTAGAAACAAGAGGACGTTATGTTTATGATGTTGAACTATCCTATACTGATAGTGATAGTAATACTATTATTGAGAGAGTACTTCAAGGTAATATAGAAGTTTCCCCTTCTGTAACAAAATAAAGAGAACTATATATGTCAGATTACAATGGAAGAGACGTAAGAGTCAAAAAAATAATAGTAGGGACGCCCGTAAAGACTGTTACTGCGGGTAACTTTTCTATCACAAACTTAGGTGGGGTAGATATTGATACTCTAAGTCCAACAAGTGGTTCTATACTGGCGTACAACACAACCACGTCCAAATATGCCACTGCAAATTTCTCCACGGATAGTAATACAACATTGAGTTTCAACGGTTCTAATGCGTTTACTCTTGGTATCACAACAACATCAATCAATGGAAATCTCATACCAGCTGCAGATGAGTCACAGGACTTAGGTAGTTCAAGTAAGAAATGGAATAACATTTATGTAGATGAGATTGGTGGAGTATCTACTCTGGATGCAACGACAACTGCAACCATTCGTGGTAAACTATCTGCAGGAGGAGACCTCTCATACGATTCCTCTTCAGGTCAATTCTCTCTCAATGTCGAAACAACATACACAAGTACAAACTTTGATAGTGATTTGGGTGCGGCACTCGCAGGTGGTACAGGTATCACATATGATAGTGCAGGAGATGTAATCAGTATCACTAACACGGGTGTTACTGCCGCAACATATGGTTCCGCAACTTCGGTTCCTCAGATTGCAGTGAATGCGCAGGGTCAAATAACTTCTGCAAGTAACGTAACGATTGCGGGTGTCACGGGTGTTGACTTTGATAGTTCGGGTGGAACGATTACAGTACAGACTACAGGTGGTAACTTCACAGATGTTGTTACTCTTGACCCATTTACAACAGCAAACCTAACAGAAAATACCAACCTATATTTTACTAACGCACGTGCAGATGCAAGGATAACTGCCGCATTGATTGATGAAGATAATATGTCATCTAATTCTGATACACGTATACCTTCACAACAATCTGTAAAGGCATATGTTGATGCGTCTATACTCACCAAAGATAACACAGACGAAATCACAGAGGGTTCTTCAAACCTATACTTTACAGATGCAAGGGCAGATGCAAGGATAACAACTGCCGCAGTAACCTCTGCGGGTGCAGTAATGGATAGTGAACTCACAGACTTGGCAGGAGTCAAGGGTGTCACTATATCTACTCTCCAAGTGAAACCTTCGGAAGGTGCATTTGCAAATGGGGACAAAACTAAGTTAGATGCGATTGAGGCGGGTGCAACTGCAGACCAAACAGACGCACAAATAAAAACTGCATACGAAAATAATTCAGATACAAATGCGTTCACCGATACAGAGAAAAGTAAACTTGGTAATATAGAAGCGAGTGCAGATGTAACCGATGCAACTAATGTTGCAGCTGCTGGTGCATTGATGGACTCCGAACTTACTGACCTCGCGGGCGTGAAGGGAGTAACAATATCAACCCTTCAAGTAAAACCATCAGAAGGTGCGTTTGCGAATGGAGACAAGACTAAGTTAGATGCGATTGAGGCATCCGCTGATGTAACCGATGCGACTAACGTTACTGCGGCAGGTGCGTTGATGGATTCAGAATTGACAGACCTCGCAGGAGTGAAGGGTGTCACGGTATCTACATTACAAACAAAACCTTCAGAGGGTGCATTCGCAGACGGAGACAAAACTAAGTTAGATGCGATTGAGGCATCTGCAGATGTAACTGATACCACCAATGTTACTTCCGCAGGGGCATTGATGGACTCCGAACTTGCATCTATTGCAGATGTAAAGGCACTTGACCAATCCGTAGTATCGGGTGCAAGTCCAAACTTTGTGACAACTAATATGACAGACGCAACGAACAAAAGGTTTATGACTGATGTTCAAGAGTCAAAGTTAGATGGAATAGAAGCAAGTGCGACTGCAGACCAAACTGCATCGGAGATACGTGCATTCTTGACTGCGAACAAAGGTCTCTCGGTCACGGATGGAGAGTTCAATATTGACTCTGCGAATGTAAGAGGTATGTTCAGTGCCGCTGGTAACCTTGCATATAACTCAGGGACAGGTCAGTTCAGTATAACTGCAAGTTCATATGCAGACGCAGATGCACGTGCGGCAATATCAGGGGACAAGGGTCTCGTATATAATTCATCGACAGGGGTGATGAATGTTGACTCCGCAAATATTCGTGGTATGTTTAGTGCGGGTGGAGACTTATCCTACAACTCTGGAACAGGTGCATTTAGTGTATCTGCGGGTGGTAGTTACGATGACTCTGATGGAAGAAACTCTATATCAGGTGACAAAGGTCTAAGTTATACAGTATCAACAGGTGTAATGAATATTGACTCCGCCAACGTAAAGGCAATGTTCTCAGGGGGAACAGGGGTAACATATAGTAACGGTGCAATAAGTATCGGTCAGGCAGTTGCGACAAGTTCTGATGTTACATTCAATGATGTTGTGGTCGCAGGGGACTTGACAATCAATGGAGGAACTGTTACAAATAGTGCAACCAACACAACCATAGAAGACGCATTGATTGAACTTGGTTCAGGTAATACAGGTGCAAACTCAAATGACTTGGGTCTTATTCTTGAAAGAGGAACGACAGGTAACAACGCATTTATGGGTTGGGACGAATCAGAAGACAAATTTATTCTAGGTACAACAACTGCAACAGGTGCAAGTACAGGAAACCTAACTGTAACTAAAGGTACTGTTGTCGCAGATGTTGAAGGTGCGGTAACGGGTACAGTTTCAAGTTTATCAAATCACGATACTGGAGACTTATCAGAAGGAAGTAATCTATATTACACTAACGCACGCGCAGACGCGAGAATAACTACTTCCGCAGTAACCGCTGCGGGTGCAGTAATGGATTCAGAACTTACAGACTTGGCGGGTGTCAAGGGAGTTACAATATCCACACTACAGGTCAAACCCTCTGAAGGCGCATTCGCAGACGGAGATAAAACCAAATTAGACGCAATAGAAGCGAGTGCAGACGTTACTGATACCACAAACGTGACTGCAGCTGGTGCATTGATGGACAGTGAGTTGACCGATTTGGCAGGAGTCAAAGGTGTCACTATATCCACTCTACAACCTAAACCCTCAGAAGGTGCGTTTGCGAACGGAGATAAAACTAAACTAGACGCAATAGAGGCATCTGCCGATGTAACGGATACAACTAATGTAACTGCCGCTGGTGCGTTGATGGACAGTGAACTTACATCCATCGCAGACGTAAAAGCGTTAGACCAATCGGTGGTGTCAGGTGCAACCCCAACATTTACTACAACTAACTTTACCGATGCGACGAACAAGAGGTTCATGACAGATGCACAAGAGACAAAATTAGATAGTGTCGAATCATCTGCGGACGTAACGGATACAACTAATGTTACCGCTGCTGGTGCGTTGATGGACTCTGAACTTACTTCAATTGCAGACGTAAAGGCGTTAGACCAATCCGTAATATCTGGTGCAAGTCCTACGTTCAATACTACGAACCTTACTGATGTAACAAATAAAAGGTTCATGACCGATGCACAAGAAACTAAACTCGATGGTATTGAGGCATCTGCAGACGTAACGGATGCAACTAATGTGACCGCAGCTGGTGCGTTGATGGATAGTGAACTCTCATCTCTCGCAGATGTCAAAGCATTAGACCAATCTGTAATTGCAGGTGCTGCACCAAACTTTGCAACAACCAATATGACTGATGCGACTAATAAAAGGTTCATGACAGATGCACAAGAAAGTAAGTTAGACGCAATAGAGGCATCCGCTACCGCAGACCAAACCGATGCAGAGATAAGAGCGGCAGTAGAAGCGGCAACTGACTCGAATGTGTTTACAGATGCAGACCATACTAAACTCAATGCAATAGAGGCATCTGCAGACGTTACGGATGCAACTAATGTAACTGCAGCTGGTGCGTTGATGGATTCAGAATTGACATCTATTGCAGACGTAAAAGCACTTGACCAATCTGTTATATCTGGTGCGTCACCTACTTTTGGAACTGCAAACTTTACAGATGCATCCAATAAAAGATTGATGACTGACGCACAAGAGACCAAGTTAGACAGTGTTGAGTCAAATGCAGATGTAACTGATGCGACTAACGTTACTGCCGCTGGTGCATTGATGGATTCAGAACTTACGTCAATTGCAGATGTGAAGGCATTAGACCAATCTGTCATATCAGGTTCAAGTCCGACCTTTGGTACTGCAAATATGACCGATGCCTCTAACAAGAGGTTTATGACAGATGCGCAGGAATCAAAGTTAGACGGAATAGAAGCAAGTGCTACCGCAGACCAAACTGCCGCGCAGATACTAACCGCAGTCAAAACTGTTGATGGTGCAAGTTCAGGTCTTGACGCAGACAAACTAGATGGACAAGAAGGTACATACTATAGAATTGCAGTATACAACGCAGCGGGAAGTCTTCTAAACTAGACGTATAAATATAAGGTAATAAGGAAAAGAGAATGGCGAAACCACAGTCAAGGAACCAACTCATAGACTATTGTCTTCGTAGATTAGGTTACCCTGTAATCGAAATAAACGTAGACGATGAACAGATAGAAGACCGCGTCGATGATGCGTTACAGATGTTCATGGAACATAATAGTGAGGGTAGCTCCAGGATTGCCCAATTTGTAGAAATAAGTTCTACTGATATCAGTAACGGATATGTTGATTTGAATACTGCATTCAGTGGTGTATACAACGATAGAATACTCAGTGTAACTCGTGTGTTTCCTATCAATGACTCAACGTCTTCAATAAATTTCTTTGACCTCAAATATCAAATGAGGTTGAATGACCTAACTGACCTTGCAACAGGTATCGGTGACCTTGCCTATCTAGAACAGATGGAACAGTATCTCTCTACAATTGATTTGAAACTCACGGGTCACCCTCAAGTAAACTTCAATCGTATTGATGCGAAACTCTATATCCAAGGTGACCTTGGTGCAGGGGGAGAACTCAATGCGGGTGATAAGATTATGGTAGAAATGTTTGTCTCTACAGATGCATCACTTGCAAATGTATATAACAACGTTTTTGTCAAAGAGTATACAACTGCATTACTGAAACTACAGTGGGGTGAGAACCTTGTCAAGTTTGATGGTATCACATTGCCAGGCGGTGTCACATTGAATGGTCGTCAATTTATAGAGGATGCAAGGGGAGAGTTAGAACAAATAAGAGAGAGAATTCTCAACGAATATTCTAATCCGCCTCAGTTCTTTGTGGGATAAACAATGGCACTCAATAAACATTTTAGATACAATGTAAAATCTGAACAGAACCTTGTAGAAAATCTCATCATAGAATCACTCCAGTTCTATGGACAAGATGTGTATTATCTACCTAGAGAGATAGTCAATCTGGACAAAGTGTTCCTAGATGATGTCCCTTCACGTTTTGGTCAGGCGTACAAGATTGAAATGTATATTGAGAATACTGCAGGGTTTGAAGGAGACGGAGAACTATTCTCTAAGTTTGGTATCGAGATAAGAGATACTGCCACCTTTGTTGTTTCCATAAAGAGATGGAAAGAAATGATTGGTCGTAGACTTTCCGAAAATAATTATAGACCACGAGAGGGTGACTTGATATACCTTCCGTTATCGAAATCCATATTCCAAATCATGAGGGCGAATCAGTACGACCCATTCTTCCAAGTGGGTCAACTACCTACATTCAAACTGAATTGTGAGTTGTTCGAATACAACGACGAAGACTTCGATACTGCAATCCAAGAAATTGATAACATTGAAAAAGACGCCGCATACCAATATAGTCTTACATTAGACTCAGGTACAGGATTCAAGATGGGAGAGACAGTACAACAATACTTCAGTGATTCTAATATCTTGGAGGCTGAAGTAACTCGTTGGAGTGACTCAGACAAGGTAATGCACGTCGCACATGTTGGTTCTAACTCTGGTAAGTTTACAGAAATTAGTACAAACCATCTTCTCAAGGGTTTGACAAGTCTTGCATCTGCAACACCTACTCTCGTTCAGGAACTACAGAAAATTCAAGCGGATGCACAAAACGCATTCTTTGATGACTTTGAAGCAGACTTCTTAGATTTCTCAGAGAGTAACCCATTCGGAGATATGTCATAATGTTTGGTACTCATTTTTATCATAAGAGAGTTAGAACCGCAGTTTCCGTATTCGGTTCTCTGTTCAACAATATACATGTAATCAGACAAAATAAAGCTGGGGGAGTTATATCTCAAATAAAGGTTCCTCTTGCATACGCACAAAGAAGACAGTTCTTATCTCGGATAGAAGAGATGGAACAGGGTCAGGATGCGGAACGTAAAGTCGCAATCAAGTTACCACGTATGTCATTTGAGATTACCAACATGGTCTATGATGCGGCACGCCAACTACCTAAGATGAATGCATTCACTTCCGCAGTAAATAATAGTGTAGTGAATAGACAAAAATTATATTCCGCAACACCCTACATTGTATCTTTTCAGTTGAATGTATATGCAAAGAACCAAGATGATGCACTACAGATTGTAGAACAGATACTCCCTTACTTCTCACCACAATATACTGTGACAGTAAAACCATTTGCAGACATACCAACGTTGAAAGAAGACGTTCCAATCACTCTCGGTAGTGTGGTGATGTATGATGACTTTGAAGGTGAGTTACAGACGAGAAGAACTATAATATATTCCCTTGACTTTGATATGAAGATATTGTTACATGGGCCCGTAAATTCAGATGGAGAAAAAATTATACGAGATGTTCGTACAAATTATTTCTTACAGACTGCAGACTCAGACCAGTATTTACATACCACAGTACAAACACCAGAACCTAACACAGTGAGTGTTGATAGTGACTACGGATTTAGTATAGAGTACTTAGACGAACAGGCATAATAATGAGTGAAGAAAAAACTATAAAGGCGGATTATGAATATTCGCGTGATACATATTATGAGTTGATAGAAAAAGGTCGGG
>OCVR010000465.1_pt1 | contig 34226 bp, 58 predicted proteins | sample 1539091 | NCBI WGS metagenome assembly OCVR01 (sample SAMEA3355530, study PRJEB22509) | marine metagenome | biome: marine; feature: coastal ocean; material: water | place: USA | collected 2010-08-07 | depth 16 m | reverse complement strand
GGTATCTCGTCCCGCAAATTTGAGAAGTCCTTCCGACTCTCTGAATTTGTTGTTATTGACGGTGCCGATCTTGTGAACGGAATACTTGTGGTGAATGCCAGGGTAGAAGTTCCAGAAGAGAGGCGTCCTAGGAAGATTCAATTAGGGTCTGCTGGGGCATCAAAGAAGAAGGAATTTATTCAAGAATAGATTCCGGTGAGCAGCGAAACTCGGTAGATATGTATAAACACATTTACTGGAGAAACAACATGAAACATATTATTCATTTTATGGATAAGTATGAAGACGTTGCCGAGGCCTTAAAAACTACGTTCTTTGCTATTGGAGTTACTACACTAATCTTAGGATTAGCGCCCGTAATTATGATACTGCAAACTGCACATTTTTAAGACCAACTTGACAATCATGCGGGGGACGTAAAAACTCCCCCAATCTTATCTACATATAAGTGTCGACAAACTACACTTTTTCGTACATATAAATGCAATATGTACACAGAATATACAAGAAATCCCTTTACTTTTGCTATAATATATGTTATAATATACATATTATCAAACAGGTGAACAATTCGTTATGAAATTCTACACAAACGTAACTAGATATGGCAATATGTTGCTCTATCGTGGCTATGAAAACGGCCAAAAGAAACAAGAAAAAATCAAATATAAACCCACTCTATTTGTAAATACACCTAAACCAACAGACTGGAAATCACTAGATGGTATTCCAGTTGCTCCTATCCAGATGGATTCTATGCGTGATGCCAAAGAATGGATTCATTCTAATAAATCTACAGCAGGTAGGCACATATTTGGAAATGACAGATATATACCAGCATTTATCAATGATGAATTCCCTGGCATAATCGAATGGGACAGAAACAAAATTAATGTTACTTCATTCGATATTGAGGTGGCATCAGATGAAGGTTTCCCACAACCAGATGCGGCAGATTACCCAGTAATTTCGATCGCTATGAAAAACAATATTGACAACACATACTATGTTTGGGGTCTTAATGATTATGATGTAGAAAATTCTTTAATGAAAGATAACCGTGTGGTCTATAAGAAGTGCTCATCAGAAGCGGAGTTGTTATCGGACTTCATATTACATTGGTCATTACCTAGTAATTGTCCTGATGTTATCACGGGCTGGAATATCAGATTCTTTGATGTTCCTTACCTAGTCAACCGTACTATTAAAATCCTCGGTGATGATATGGCCAAGAGGTTCTCTCCGTGGGGATTGGTTGACCGTTATGATGTTAAGATGATGGGTAGAGAACAAACCACATTCGATCTTAAAGGCATATCCACTATTGATTACTTAGAACTATTTCAAAAGTTCGGGTACTCTTATGGTACCCAAGAATCATATAGATTGGATCACATTGCAAGCGTAGTCCTCGGTGAAAAGAAACTGTCTTATGCAGAACACGGCTCACTCCATACACTATACAAGTTTGACCATCAGAAATTCATTGATTATAATATCAAAGACGTAGAGTTGGTTGATCGGTTAGAAGACAAGATGGGTCTTATTACTCTCTGTCTTACAATGGCTTATCAAGGTGGCGTGAACTATAATGACACATTCGGAGTTACTTCTATATGGGAATCCATTATTCACCGATACCTATATGCAAATAAAACTGCAATGCCTTTCTATGAAAACAAAATTAAGTCTGACTATCCGGGTGGTTATGTAAAAGACCCAGTGGTTGGTCTACACGAAAATGTAGTCTCTTTCGATCTTAACTCACTATACCCATCGCTGATCATGCAGTACAATATGTCTACGGAGACTATTGCGAATGGTGAAGTAATGAACATAGACATTGAAAAATTACTTGATGGTTATAAGTTCGACAACCCAGGCAAAGCAATCGGTGGTAACGGCCAGATGTTCCGAACAGATAAGAAAGGCTTTATGCCAACTCTTGTAGATGGTATGTATAGTGAACGTGTTGAAATTAAGAAAGAAATGATTCAGGCCCAGAAAGAACTGCAGAAGGTGGATAAGAAAGACAAACAAGCACTCTATGATATAGAAAGACGAATCAATATCGCTGAGAACAGACAGATGGCTATCAAGATTCTTCTAAACAGTTTATATGGCGCAATGGGTAATAAGTACTTCCGATTCTTTGATCAGAGAATTGCAGAGGCTATTACACTCTCCGGTCAGCTCACTATTCGTTGGGCCGAGGTTGCCATTAACAAATATATGCAGTCTATACTTAAAACCAATAAAGACTATGTTATCGCAATCGACACAGATTCTCTATATGTGAATATGGACGACTTGGTTCAGGCAGTAAAACCTGCCAATCCGATTGACTTTCTTGACACAGTTGCACAAGAGAAATTAGAACCAGTACTTGCAAAGGCATACGATAATCTATATGACATGATGGGCGGTATTGAGAACCGAATGGTTATGAAACGAGAAGTTATCGCTGATCGTGGCATTTGGACTGCTAAGAAAAGATACATCCTTAATGTGTTCGACAATGAAGGTGTTAGGTATTCAGAACCTAAACTTAAAATCATGGGCATTGAGGCTATCAAGTCTTCGACTCCAGAACCATGTCGTGATGCTCTAAAAGAAATCTTTAAAGTCATTATGGTATCCGACGAGGCAACCGTCCAGAAGTCCATCAAACAATTCAAAGAATATTTTAATACCTTACCCGCGGATAAAGTTGCATTTCCCCGTGGAGTATCTAATGTAACCGACTATCGTGACTCGGCTACAATTTACCGAAAAGGTACCCCTATCCATGTTCGTGCTGCTCTGCTACACAATAAGTTACTAGAAGATTATAGTCTAAGTAGAAAGTATGAACCTATTAAAAATGGCGAGAAGATTAAGTTTGTTTACTTAAAGCAACCAAACAGTCTTAAAGAAAATGTCATTGGATTCAGCCAGTTTCTGCCGGAAGAATTCGTACTCGCTAAATACATAGACTATGAACTTCAATTTGAGAAGACATTTCTTTCGCCAATTGAACCGATACTTAAATCAATCGGTTGGTCGTCAGAAGAACAGTCCTCATTGGAAAGTTTTTTTGGATAAACCCTTTACTTTTAATACAAAGTATGTTATAATATACACATTAACGGAGAAAAAAAATGAAATTAGTTAGACTATCATCCGGTGAAGAAATCATCGGCAATGTAGAAGTAAGTCGTGACAATAGTGTCACAATCACAGACGGTTATAGCCTCATCCCAGCGGGTGAAGGTAAAATCGGATTCATGCCATTTATGGCGTATACCAAAGCTAAACTAGGTATCACAATTGCAGAAAGATTCGTTCTTTTCATTGTTGACCCTGCAGATGAATTGGTTGAACAGATTAAATCTATGAATTCAGGTATTGTAGTACCACCTAAACAAGGTATTATTACAGGTGTCTAGTATGCAACCAAAATATCCTATTTACATAATTTCTAAAGGTCGTGCTGATTCAAGACTGACTGTAAAATCTTTGGATGATATGGGTGCAATGTATAGGGTTGTTATTGAGGCATCTGAATATGATGATTATGCTGCAGTAATTAACCCTAATAGACTATTGGTACTACCAGAGGGGTTTAGAGATAACCCTAGGTGGGCAAGACGCTGTGAGAAAACTGGATTGCTAGGTGGTTCTATACCAGTAAGAAACTGGGTATGGGAACATTCTATTAATGAAGGTCATAGACGCCATTGGATTTTAGATGATAATATCCATAACTTCTATAGGTTACACAATAATAGAAAGACCAAAATGACAACACCTGCTTGTTTTAGGGTATGTGAAGACTTTACTGATAGGTATACCGATGTTAAAATGTCTGGTATGAACTATGCTTTCTTCTGTCCTGCATTTACTAAACGTCCACCTTACTATCACAATACCAGAGTATATTCTTGTATCTTACTAGATAACAGCGTATATGAAAGTGGTGAATTGTATTGGAGAGGTAAGTTCAATGAAGATACAGATTTATCACTAAGAGTTATGAAAGGTGGTTACCATACATACTTGTTCAATGCAATGTTATGTGGTAAAGTCGCAACATTAACTATGAAAGGTGGTAACACTAAAGAAGTTTATAATATTGACCAAGCTGGAACTAAACATGACAGAGGTGGTGAGGACTTTGATCACAGACGAGAGTTTGCTGAGTCCCTACATGCTCAACATCCAGACGAAGTTAAAATTACCCAGAAATGGGGGAGATGGCATCATCATATAGATTATACTATTTTCCAAAACACCAAACCCACTAAAATCCCGGGGCTAAATATACCTAAAGGTACTAATAACTACGGTATGAAATTAGTGAAATTAAAACACGCAGACACGTTAGATGAACAGGAGGAGCTAAATGTCGAATAGAGACCTAAACAAATCAATTAATTATGAACCACAAAGTTTATTTGTGCTTGATGGTAGTGAAGAAGAAACTACCCCTTATGATTGGGATGGCATGCCAGACTTCAATCAACCACAGGCAGAAGCACATAAGATGATCAAGATTCGTTTCAGAAACGAAGAAGATTACCGAGAATTTGCAGAATTGATTGGACAACGTAACATGACACATAGAACCAAGAGTATTTGGTATCCAGTTTTGGATAAGAAAGCACATAGTCTTGATAGATTCGTTGATGAAAGTCAAATGGATGAAATGGAAATAGATGAAGTATTAGATTAATGCCCAAGATAATTATGTACTGGTCTAACATACCAGAAAAATCAGGTTATAAAACAATAGATGAATGGAGAAATGCTGAATTGCAATTCTCACCACATCACGATTTAGTATTAAAGTCCCATGAACGATTGGGTAATGATGTAGAACTATGGACACATCAGAAAGTATCCGAATTTAATTATAAGGGTATTACTATTAAAGATGCTGGAACAATAATGACACATGAAATAGCCTTTAATGGTTTATCATGGGGTCATTCTATTGCATTTGTAGCAGATGCTGTAAGAGTAAAACGAGCAAGTGAAGTATTGGGTATTGTACTTGATATGGATTCTGTTTGTTTAAGACCATTTCCAGAACATGATAGTTGGTTTAGTACAATGCCTGCTAAAGTTACTAGCAGTATGGCTCCAAAATGGGGACCAAAGAAACCTGCAATGACAGTACATGATGGGTCATGGGATGGTAAAGCTCTTACTGCATTCCCTATTAAGATCGGTTCTACTACTAAACAAGAAATGGAAAATCTCGCAGATGGTATTATTGAAAAGTTTCAAATAGAACCTAAAGGCGGAACAGATGAATGGAATTCTATTCTTTGGACAGTAAAGAAGATAGCTAACAATGATACTACCGCTAAAGTATATGAACCAATCTATATGAGTCCACTACCCGCATGGTTGGGAGTTGGTAAGTGTTATAGCCTTGAAAGTCCAACTAGATTAGATGGCCAAACACAAGTCTTTGGTTACACACTACCTTCTATTGCTGAAGTAATGGAGAAGTCATATATTGTCGCTCATTTCTTTGAGAGTGCATTTCAGAATGCTGATCTACTTGAAGAAGAAAATTGGAGTAACACAGCTGATGGGTCTTTACTTGCTGCAGAGATGGACTTAGTTGGTTATAAGAGAAAGAAACCATCATCCCTAGATGAATTTTTTTAAAAAACCCTTTACATTCACTACAAAGTGTAGTATAATATACTTATTATGATATCAGGTACACTATTCAAATCTTTATATGAAACGGCCACTGTCAACAAGATTGATTTCGAGTCGTTCGACCAATTTGCCCAAGTGCTATATAAACTAGCAGATATCCCTAGAAAAGACAAAAAATCAGCATATCTCATGTCTCCTGCATCATACCTAGATGGTACAACCAGAAAGAATGATAATGTAACTAAATGGGGTAGTTGGTGTGCTGTAGACGTAGATGATTTTGATGGAGACTTAAAAGAATTCTTACAACAGAAATGTGGTAAGTATCAATTTGTATGTTATTCTACAGCATCTTCTACTAAAGAAACTCCTAAGTTCAGACTGGTATTCCCACTTACACGTGAGGTTAATAGAGAAGAAATCAAACACTTTTGGTTCTCTTTAAATACAGAACTCGGAGAGATGGGTGATATTCAAACAAAAGACCTGTCAAGGATGTATTATATTCCTGGCAAATATGCTAATGCTAATAATTTTATCTTTACTAATGAAGGTAGTCATATTGACCCAGAAGTGTTGATGGATACGCATGAGTATATTGAGAAAGGTGGTAACACATTCTTTGATAAGTTACCTAAAACTATGCAGGATGCATTGATCAGCCATACAAAGAATTCTCTAACGAATACAGATGTTAAATGGACATCATATAAAGATTGTCCTTTCTTTCCAAAACAGTTAGAGTTGGATTATAAAGTTATAAGTGGGTCAGGTTGGTACTATAAGATGTATCAAATTATGGTTGCTCTAGCAGGTAATGCTATAAAGGCTAAATACCCTATAACTTCTAAAGAAATTGCCTGGATGTGTAGAGAACTTGATATGGATACGGGTAACTGGTACGATAAGCGGCCACTTGATAAAGAGGCTGATAGAGCCTTAGAATATGTGATGAGGAATCAACTATGACACAATATGATGAAGAAGTCGAAAGACAGAGAATAAGAGAGAAAGCAGTTAAATGGGCATCGATGCCTACTGCAGTACATACCCACTCATTAGGGTCTATGTATTATGACGATAGACCAGAAGATACATTAAATGGTAAATCTGTAACTGATATGGAATTCGCAAATGGTATTATTAAAAGATACCAGAATGGTGAGTTGATACACATATTTGGCAAAGAAATGACTGAAGATGAGCTGATTGATGAGTTTTTGAGGAAGTGATGAAAAGATTTTGGACAATTTGGAAATATGCACTGGGTTCATTTAATGATGAAGATACAGCTCCTGTGGAGAATCAAATAACAGTTATACGAACAGTTATTTTGGGTGTTAATTTACTTTGTGCAATTTTAATTATGGCAAATATTATTAAGGGATGGTTATGAAAAATATAACAGTAGTCGGATCGGGTTACGTTGGTATGGCCAATGCAACTATGTTATCCAGATATAACAATGTTACCGTATTGGATATAGATAAGAACCGAGTTGATTTAGTTAACAATAAACAGTCTACGGTTGAAGATAGAAATATCCAAGAATTTTTAGATACTGAAAATATTACCCTTAAGGCTACAACCGATCAACGGATAGCTTATGAGAATGCAGAATGGGTTATGATTGCTACTCCAACAGACTATGATGAAACTACAAATTACTTTAATACTGATTCCATTCAGTCATGTATCAGAGATTGTATTGAATATAATCCTGATGCCAATATTGTAATTAAGTCTACTATTCCAGTGGGTTTTGTAGAGTCTATGCAAGATAAGTTCAACAAGAAGAATATACTATTCTCTCCAGAATTTTTAAGAGAAGGCACTGCACTACGAGATTGTTTAAGACCAGAAAGAATTGTTATAGGTGACAAAAGTCCCGTTGGTAAGATGTTTGCGAATATCATGAAGGAATCTATCATACCACAAAGTATAGAAGTTCCAGTAATCTACGCTGGTAAGAAAGAAGCAGAATCTATTAAACTATTTGCCAATACATTCTTGGCCATGAGAGTTGCATTCTTTAATGAATTGGATATGTATTCTGAATCCTTAGATATGAACCCAAGAGAAATCATTGATGGAGTAACTACGGATAACAGAATCGGTAGAGGTTATTGTAACCCTTCTTTTGGTTATGGCGGTTACTGTTTCCCTAAAGATACCCGACAGCTATTAGCTAACTTCCGTAAACAAAGAATACCTAATAAAATTATCCAAAGTATTGTATATGCGAATGAGAACAGAAAAGACTGGATTACAAACAGAATTCTGCAGAAAGATGGTGTATCAATCGTGGGTATTCATAGACTTGTCATGAAATCAGGTTCTGATAATTACAGGTCTTCTGCAATTCAGGGCATTATTCAACAGTTAATCAATAATAATGTAAAGGTTATTATATATGAACCAAGTCTAAATACGAAAGAGTTCATGGGTTGTATAGTAGAAACTGACCACAAGAAATTTAAAAAATTATCCGATCTTATTGTAACCAATAGGATTGATGATAGTCTACAAGACGTAATAGAAAAAACATACACAAGGGACATATACAATGACAATTAGTAAAGAAACACAAAGAATAATCGAAGACATCAATAAGATCAAAACCTGGCACTATGATAGAAACCTAATCGAAGGTGCTACGGATAAAGACCAACTAGCCAAGTTGATCCAAGAAATGGGTGAATTGTCTGATAATATCTGTAAAGGTAGAGATATTAAAGATGATATTGGAGACATTATTGTGGTCTTAATTAACATCGCTGAACGTAATGGTATCTCACTTACAGAATGTGTGAGTACTGCATATGAGGATATTAAAGACCGTAAGGGTAAGATGGTAGACGGTATATTTGTTAAAGAAAGCGACATTTAGTGTTGACAAATGAACCTATATGGAGTATAATATACACATGAAAAATAATAAAGTATCAAATATCCTAGTTACTGGTGGTGCTGGTTTTATTGGTTCTGCACTATGTAAAGAATTAAATAATCAAGGCCACAGTGTTACTTCATTTGATAACTATTCAAATAGTACTATGGCTGAACCTATAAATGGTATTTTATATGTAGTCGGTGATTGTTGTGATATCAATGAACATTTAGAAGGACATTTATTCGATTATATATTCCACTTCGGCGAGTATGCTAGAGTAGAACAATCATTTGATGATTATGAAAGAGTAATGGAATATAACTATCATTCTTTTCCTAAAGTACTGGAGTTTGCTAAGAAGACTAAAGCTAAGATAATCTATGCAGGGTCTTCTACTAAATTTTCAGAAGGTGAAGATGGTAAGTCCATGAGTCCTTATGCATACACTAAAGCACAGAATACAGAATTATTACAGGCATATGCATCATGGAATGACATGCCGTATGCTATAGTATATTTTTATAATGTGTATGGTGATGGTGAAGTATCTACGGGTAAGTATTCAACTGTTATTGGTAAATTCATAAATTTAATGAATTCTGGTAATATTACTTTACCCATTACAAGTCCAGGAACACAGAAAAGAAACTTTACACATATTGATGACACCGTTGACGGTTTAATTAAAGTAATGGAGTGGGGTTCGGGTGACGGATGGGGTATTGGTAACGATACTGCGTATTCGCTACTTGATCTTGCTGTTATGTGTGGCGCCACACCAATTCTAAAACCTGCTAAACCGGGTAATAGAATGTCAGGTACGGTACATAACGATTATTTAAAAGCATTAGGTTGGCAACCAAAAGTAAATTTACAGGAGTATATAAATGAAAAGCTTGATATATGATTTTGAGACACTAGGAACTGAATTTGCAGATTCTGCTGTAGTCTCTCTTGCGGCACTGGTATTTGATTCTAGTAAGTTTGCATCACCAGGATATACCTATGAGGAACTACTTGAAAGTGTCAATACTGTTAAGTTTGATGTTACTGAACAAGTACAAAACTATAATAGAACCATAGACCCAGAAACATTAAAGTGGTGGGGTGAATTAGATCCAGAAGCACAAAAGCAATTGAAACCATCAGCAGATGATATGTCAATTAGTAAATTAGAGTCTTGGATTACATCAATTGCAGATCCAGAGAATATAGAACGAGTATACACAAGAGGTAATACATTCGACCCTATGTTCTTACATTCAATTATAGGTAGAGACCCGTACCCACACTGGAAACTTCGTGACACTAGGTCAACTATTGAAGGTATGACACTTTTTAATACATCCATGAAAAATGGATTTATGGTCCCGGGATTAGAAGAGAAGTTTATTCCCCATGACGCAAAACATGATGTCTCTATAGATGTAATGAGAATGCAATTTTTAATGCAGGAGATGCTATGAAATATTTACTATCATTTATTATTCTGTTTGGTACTCCTACATCAGTACAGGCATCAGACGAAAACGGTGAGATATTTTGTCTAGCTAAGAATATGTATTTTGAAGCTGGTAATCAGCCAATCGCTGGTAAGATTGCGGTCGGCCATGTTGTAATGAACAGAGTATATTCTATGTCATATCCAGATACTGTATGTGACGTAATATATCAAGCTAAGTGGCACGATAACTGGAAAGGAACAACTGTTCCGGTTAGAAATATGTGCCAGTTTTCTTGGTTCTGTGATGGTAAATCTGATATACCAGAAGATAGTGATACATGGATGCATTCACTAATGGTTGCAACTTCATTCTTAAATGGAGATTGGCAAGATATCACTGAAGGGTCTACACATTATCATGCAGATAGTGTTCATCCATATTGGGCAGACTCTCTAAACCAAACAGTAATAATTAATAATCATATTTTTTATAAGTAGGAGTATATAATGCGCGGCCATCAAACAAATCATTATGAAACTGAGTGTTCTCTAAAGTGCACCGATAATGGTAGAGTATTATCAGCTGACGTTGATAATTTCAAAGAAGGGGATTCTCTTACAGTTCTTATTGAAGGTAAGGTAAGAGTACATCTAAAATACACAAAGTTTAAAGAATATGTAGGTTCAATGTCGGGCCTCGAATTCGTAACAACCGGACCTAAGTTTATAGGTTCATCATATAGGTAAATCAACATGAAAATGCTAGGAAACAATGTACTGGTAACAGAAGTACAAAAAGAAGCCACTACAGCAGGTGGTATTATATTAACAGAATCAATAGACAAAGGCAGTAAACCTGGACTAGTTTTAGCAGTAGGCGGTGGTGCACTGGGCACAGTCATGTCTGGTAATAGAGTATTCCTTGATTGGAGTAAATCACTACCGGTGAATGTAGAAGGCAAAGCTGCAGTTATTGTTGATGTAGAACACATTAAAGCAATAATCAGCGAGGCATAAGTATTATATGAAGGCCAAGTTTAAGTCTGCATTTATGGATTGTGCTGAGAGATTTGCACAATTATCTACTGCTAAAAGACTACAGGTAGGTTCTATTATTGTCAAAGATAATAGAATCATATCTATTGGATATAATGGAATGCCTTCTGGCTGGGATAACGTATGTGAAGAATCTGGTAAATCAAAACCAGAAGTATTACATGCAGAGGCCAATGCGATTACTAAAGTCGCTCGATCTCCAGAAAGCTGTCTAGATGCTGAGATATTCTGTACACATATGCCATGTATAGAATGTGCGAAGTTAATATACCAATCCGGTATAAGTAAATTATATTATAAACATAATTATGAAGCAGCGAAAGGTTGTGGTAAGACCTTTCTAAGTGAATGTGATATAGAATTGGAACAAGTATGAGTAAAGTCGGAATAACCTGTTCGACATTCGATCTGTTACACGCAGGTCATGTCGCCATGTTGAGAGAAGCAAAAACCGCATGTGATTATCTAATCTGTGCATTACAGAATGACCCATCGGTCGATAGACCAAACAAGAATAAACCCGTTCAGAATATAGTAGAAAGGCAAGCACAACTAGCTGCCATAAGATATGTTGACGAGATATTGGTATATAATACAGAAGATGAGTTAAGAGACATTCTTAGCCTATATCAGATTGATATCAAAATTATGGGTGAAGAATATAGAGATATTGACTTTACTGGTAAGGATATATGTCAGAAGAGGGGAATTGAATTCTATTTCAATAAACGTGAACACAGATTTTCTACATCTGATTTACGCAAAAGAGTGCAAGAAAACACTTTACAAACGCAATAAAGTGTAGTATAATATACTTAATATTTAAAACAGGAGAACACATGCCAAGTATTGATTTACGTCCGAAGAAGAACAGAAATCCGAAGGACAAAAGACCACCTAGGGAAATGCCATTTGACGTGGCCCTTAGAAAATTTAAGAAAGCCGTAGAACGTGCTGGAACCTTACAGAAAGTAAGAGAAAAAGAGTTCTATGAGAAACCAACTGCCAAGAAGAAGCGCAAGAAGGCAGAAGCAAAATCCAGATGGAGAAAACAAGAACGCGCAATGCAATTAGGACCAGACAGGTCTAGGAGAGTAAGATAATGTCTATAATGGATAAACTAAAAAAGAATTCAAAGATTAAAACAACCGAGGTGTTGGCAAAATCAATATTCTTTACAGAAAAAGATCAGGTTGCTACATCAGTACCTATGATTAATGTTGCACTATCCGGTGATATGGATGGTGGACTTACTTCAGGACTCACAGTATTGGCTGGTCCGAGTAAACACTTTAAAACATCATTCGCCCTACTTATGGCAGGTGCGTATATGAAAGAACACAAAGATGCAGTTATGTTATTCTATGATTCAGAATTCGGTTCACCCCAATCATACTTTGAATCTTTCGGTATTGATACCGATAGGGTACTACATACTCCAATCACAGACGTAGAACAGCTAAAGTTTGATTTAGTGAGTCAGTTAGATAATATCACACGTGGTGATAAAGTAATTATTGTAATTGACTCCATCGGTAACCTTGCTTCTAAGAAAGAATTAGAAGATGCACTGAATGAAAAAGGTGTGGCAGATATGTCAAGGGCCAAGGCATTGAAGGGACTATTCAGAATGGTGACTCCTTATCTCACTATGAAGAATATCCCTTTACTTGCTGTGAATCATACATATCAAGAGATTGGATTATTTCCTAAAGCTATTGTATCTGGCGGTACGGGTATCTATTACTCAGCTGATAATATTTGGATTATCGGTCGTCAACAACAGAAACAAGGTACAGAAATCAAGGGGTATAACTTCGTGGTTAATGTAGAGAAATCAAGGTTCGTTAAAGAGAAGTCTAAAATCCCTGTAAGTGTTACATGGGAAGGTGGTATCTCTGAATTCGGCGGACTACTTGATATTGCAATGGCCGGTGGATATGTAGTAAAACCTACTATGGGTTGGTATGCAAGAGTCGACCGTACTACTGGAGAGATTGTAGAACCTAAGGTGCGTGAAAAGAATACACAAACTAAAGAATTCTGGGATCCAATTATCAATGATACTGACTTTAAAAAGTTTGTACAGGCACATTATCAGATTGGACATAAACCAATGCTAGATATTGAAATTGATATCGAAGAGGAATAATGGAAAACTATATTGACCAAAACGACTATAGTTATGTAGAGAATGATTCTGCAGAATTTTGGGGGATCAAGTTTAGAAATGGTTCTCCGTATGCAGGTGTTATAGTAGTCTATGGTACTGTGTCTATCAAAGAGTCTGACGACTTGCAGATGGCCACATTATCATTCTCTTATAACGTCCAAGATGCAGGTGTACACAATATTGATGAACTAGAAAGTTCGGAGACATTTAAGAACTATTTAGGTGATGTACTATCAAGTATAATTAATGATAACGCGAAGGAGAAAAATGGACATAACGAATCAACTACCAACTCACATACTGAATCATCTCCTCAACAATGAGGATTATTGTAGACGTGTAATACCATATCTACAGAAAGAGTATTTTGAGGGTACGCATAAGACAGTATTTGATCTTATCGTTAAGTTTGTTGCTAAACACAATAAACTACCAAGTGGTAAAATTCTTGATCTTGAATTAAGAAAGATTCAAGCACCTGATGATATTCTAAATAATTCTGCAAAGTTAATCAATGAGATCCGTGAAAAGTCCGATATTGATACAGATTATTTAATCAAAGAATCCGAGAAATGGTGCCGAGATAGAGCAGTATATAATGCGATAATGAACTCTATTCAAATCATTGATGGTAAAGATATAGAGAAGACCGAAGGTGCTATACCAGAAATTCTATCTGAAGCATTAGGTGTTTCTTTTGATCAAGCTATTGGTCATGATTACATAGATAATTCCGAAGACCGTTACGAATTCTATAATAGAACCGAAGAAAGAGTACCATTTGACTTGGACTATTTCAATAAGATTACAAAAGGTGGGTTACCCAATAAAACATTAAATATCTGTCTAGCAGGAACTGGTGTTGGTAAATCACTATTCATGTGTCATTGTGCAGCATCTGTGCTTGAACAAGGTAAGAATGTTCTATATATCACCATGGAAATGGCTGAAGAAAGAATTGCAGAACGTATTGATGCTAATCTTATGGACTTACCCATTCAACAATTAGAAAATCTACCCAAGAATGTATTTGATACTAAGATCCAAAAGATTGCCCAGGCATCGATTGGTAAATTAATTATTAAAGAATATCCTACTGGATCAGCTCATACTGGACATTTCCGTGCATTACTTAATGAACTGAAATTGAAAAAGAACTTTAAACCAGATATGATATACATTGACTACCTAAATATATGTGCGTCAAGCCGTATGAAAGGCATGGGTGGAAGTATAAATAGTTATACCTATATCAAAGCCATCGCAGAAGAAATGCGTGGTCTTGCTGTAGAGTTTAATGTACCGATAGTTTCGGCGACACAGACTACTAGGTCAGGATTTAGTAATACTGACGTCGGACTAGAGGATACATCGGAATCATTTGGATTACCGGCAACGGCTGATCTTATGTTTGCTCTTATATCTACAGAGGAACTAGAAGAATTAGGTCAATTAATGGTGAAACAATTGAAAAACCGATATAACGACCCGACCAGTTACAAGAGATTTGTTATTGGTGTGGATCGTTCCCGCATGAAATTATATGATGTTGAAGAATCTGCCCAAGCCGATTTGATTGGTGACGGCAGTTCTATCCCCGATAAACCTATTGCAACGTGGGGTGATAGAGAAAATAAAGACACGTTTGCAGACTTTAATATATAGGAGAATATATGAATATAGTAAAAGATTGGGTACTCGCAAGATTACCAGAAAGAACTTCATGGGACGGAGCTACTTTAATCGCAATTTGCGGTTCAGTAATTCTATTTGGAGGAATTGCCAAACTACTTGCATGGGCAGGTCTAGCTTGGGGAATTTACACATTGGTGCAAAAAGAAGGCTAAATCATAACATGATGAATGTGAAACTTATATCATATAGTCAACCACCTGCAGAAAGCGAATTAACAGACGACCTCCTGCAGATGGTTGCATATTGCGCTAGGGTATCAAATCCTAGTAATCAAAACAACGAAGCTACTTCAGAGAAGCTCGTAAATTATCTAATCAAACATCAACATTGGTCACCACTAGAAATGGTCAGTGCATGCTTAGAAATAGATACCACCAGGGATATCGGTAGACAAATACTAAGACACCGTTCGTTCTCGTTCCAAGAATTTTCTCAAAGGTATGCTGATCCAACTCAGGATATGACCTTTGTGAGAAGAGGAGCTAGATTGCAAGACCCTAAGAATAGACAGAACAGTATTGATGCTGCTTCACAGATTACACAAGACCTGTGGGATATTAAACAACAAGAGGTCATCAATCTATCTAAAGAAGTCTATGAGTGGGCTATTAAAGAAGGCATTGCCAAAGAACAAGCAAGAGCAGTACTACCAGAAGGTAATACTATGTCTCGGATGTATGTTAATGGTACTATACGCTCATGGGTTCACTATATACAACTTAGGGCAGCGAATGGTACTCAACAAGAACATATCCATATTGCTAAAGCAGTGGCTGAAGTTATCTACAAAATATTTCCACTAAACGATATTATTTGTTGACAAGAGGTGCTGTGTGTAGTATAATATACACATATTAAAGAAATGCAGTGCCCATAGCTCAATAGGATAGAGCAACAGCCTTCTAAGCTGTAGGTTCCAGGTTCGATTCCTGGTGGGCACGCCAATTTACAATAAGAGGGAAAACAAATGAAATACTATGACTATCACTTTGTACTTAATGAGAATGGCTTGAAATTATCAGATAAAGGGCCGCCTGATAAGTGGGAACAGGTTGATATTAACCGTACACCGCTGAATGTTGGCGACACCTTTACGCTAGAACTCGATGAAGATAATTGTATGTTTTTTAAGAAGAACGGCCCAGTCCAGATGGAGTTAAACTTTCATGGTTAAAGATAGATTTGATTTAGAAGCGGCCATTATGGAAGCATGGTCAACTACCGAAGACATTGATTTAATTTATCATAATACTGATAACTTGGATTTAACACCAAAAGATTGCGATATGATTCAGAACCAGTTATTGGGTCTAAAGTACATAGCAGATCTTAGGTTCCAAAAGCTGTGGGATACATTTGAATCAGTACTTTCTAGTGGTGAACTCAATGGAGATTAATGCTACATTGCCAATATATACACCACAGTACACTAATATCCAATACAAACAGATATCAGTTACTGTGAATGGTGAGATTCAAAGTCACACTATATTTACCTACGATTCTAATGGCAGATTAATAGAAACCGTCGTCCGTAAACACGAAATTGATAGTATAATCTAGTGCAAATTAACGCAAATTAATTGAAAAAAAGTGTTGACAAATGGTATATGCCGTAGTATAATATACCTATATTAAATGATAAGGAGTATTAATATGAAAAACACATTTTTTGAACAGAACATCACAGAAGTTAATAACTATCTGACTAAGATTAAAGCTGACTACCATGCATGGCAAGATAGATGCAAAGACGGTTGTCCTGAAGTTAAAGACAAAATGTTTGATGAATTTTGTGACGGAGTATCTTATAGTGCAGGTAGGAATTACCTTAAGATAAGTACTGGTCATTCAACACATTCTTTCATTGTTATTAAACCTACTAAGGGTTTTAAAGAAGGTGACATCTTGATGGCTAAATCATGGGCTGCACCGGCTACTAACTTTGCAAGAGGTAACATCTTTGAAGATTATACAATCAGATGGACTGGAGCAGTATAATGGAAGACTTAATACAAAACATCGTAGCGGTAACAGTTTCAGACGAGTATGAAGATGAACTTTGCATTTGTGGTGAAGACTTAGAATCATGCCCAGAGGCCTATGTCCACATGACATCAGGCGTCTAAGCGGCAATCGTCGCCTACCGGACGAAATAAAGCGGTAGGGGGTAGTGTCCGAACACTCATACGGAAATGAAAACGACCGTAAAACCTAAGGGAGACGAGTCCGGGGTGAGGGTGGTAACCTGAAACTCCCCGAATAACCGATAAATGGAACCACCCCGGACTCAACTTATTATGGAGTAAAATGAATAGTTATATTGGATCACTAAGATACGACCACACTGGTAGAAAAAGAAAATCTCCTGCCCTCAAACAAAAGCGCAGACTTAAACCCGAATTTAAAGAATTAAAAGTCGAAAAGACTTACGCCCAACAGAAGATGGAAGAGTTTAATACTAAATATCCGTCATATACAGGGCCATCAACTTATGAGCCTGGTAAAGACCAATCATGGAAAAGAGAGGCTTCTAAGAACTTTACTGTTGCTCCGGCATACAATAAAGGTGCATATCAAGTAATACCCTCAACTGACGTAAAACACATAGGAAAATAATATGAATGCTACTAAAGTAACAGCAACAGATAAACAAGAAATTGTTGCAGAATATATTTTTAGTTCGATGGACTCTGCAATGGACTTTGTTAAAGGAATGTTGCACAAAGTTGATGAATTAAAAGTAGAGAGGATTATAGTTTAATGGAAGTATTAACTATATTTACTTTGTGTATTATTGGAGTTGGATATACTTCATATAAGATTGGCGTCAGAGAAGGCGCTGAAAAGATGTTAGAACGCTTGCAGGAAATAAAAATAATTGATATAGATGATGAGGGAAAGATATCGCCTAAAATAAATTTATAATTTGGGTTATCAGCCTTTATAAATACTTATACCAATATGGAGGTACTATGAAGAGGTTTGGACAACATTACAGACAGACAATAGCAGAAGATTTAGCCAACTTAAATTTTTCTGGTAATGAAAAAAAGTTTGCATTGGATTTACTTTCAGACATTGATGATCAAATAGGGTCTATTGATTCAGTAATTGAATATGATACTCGGCCAAAGAAACAAACAGGTAAAAGACTAGCTATCTCCCAATTAATTGATGATAAAGATAGAGAAAAGTTTACTGCACTTGCCAACCAAATCATTGATAAACATCCCGACTTAGAAAGAGGCCAAGTCCCTGGTTCTCGTAGAGAAAAAGATTACGCAATAGAATACAAAGACTTAGATAAAAGTATCTATGTGAATGTACGTCCAACTGGTAAACGAAGTTCTGCAGGTGATGATCCAAACGAACTTATGACTGCCGCATTATGTTTAAAATCCAAAATTAAAATACCTACCACATCTGATGAAATGGACGCGCTGATTGAAGAAGTCCGACTTGGGTTAGGTGGTGTTAAAGGGTATAAGAAGGGCCAAGTTGAAGCACTCACTGGCGACTATCCAAATATGTGCCAAGCGGTCTCTGCTGCTATTACTATACATGATGCCGGATATGGTAATGCTGATAAGGTATATCTTACTGGACAGGCATGGGATGATGATGTAAAACAATTTCAAAGAACCAAGTATGGTATGACAGATTTTAATTCATCCGACTTTATTGTAAAGAAGGGTAAGAAGTACCTAGGTGTTTCATTAAAGAAGAAACCACTACCAACTACTGGTGATCCAACTCTTATTAATAAAGCATTCGCTAGTCTACTTAATGGTTCTAAAGAACTTGTAAAAGTCAGAGAAGGTATCGAACAAGATGCAGGAGAATTTTATCTTCATGTTATTAAACTTGCACAAAGATTAAAAGTCCTTTCGCCTGACATGATGGCTGATCTTAAAAAGGATAAACCATCAAATAAGAATTGGAAACAATATATTCAAAGAATACCAAACGACCTAATCAATAGAGTATTAAAAGGTAAGAGAACACTCTTTAAGGTAATGGGTAAGACTATTACTGATAATAGCGATCTAATTGCAAATCAACTAGTACAGCTAATATTTAAAGCAGACCTAAAAGAATTACAGAAATCAGATTTTGATTTTACGTTGGTTACAGGTATTGGTGATTACGGACCTAAGAAAGGTGTAGTGGTTTCTAAAGGAGAGTATAAAGACATTGATACTGTTACTTCACAGTTAGATGATTTATTCTCTAAAGGTAAACCTAAGATACTGTTTACACCAGGCGCAAAACAGGCCTTTGACGTTGGTGCCAAGGCAGCTAATCTTAAATTTGATTTAATGATTGGTGATGTTACAGTATGCAATATATTATTAAGATATAAAGGTGACTTTAGAAGTGCTCCTAATTTTAATGCAGTAATGACTAAAGAGTTTAAGGAGTTATATAAATGAGATCACTAAAGGGCTATCTATCAGAGGCCGCTGGCAAAAATACACACATGACTCACATTGAAGATTTGATTCTTGATGGTGGAGTTAAGGGGGCACGCCAAGCAATATTAGCGCTAAGAAGTTTGCGTGATATGTTAAGTGGTAATTCTAAAAAGTCTGTAGATATTACCGTTAAATGGGACGGTGCCCCCGCCGTATTTGCTGGTGAAGATCCAAGAGATGGTTCATTCTTTGTTGCTAAGAAAGGTATCTTTAATGCCAATCCAAAGATTTATAAGTCACATGAAGATATTAAAGCAGATACTTCTGGCGATCTCACTAAGAAATTAATACTAGCATTTGATGAACTACAGAAGTTAGGTATTAAGGGAGTTATTCAAGGTGACTTCATGTTCGATAATTCTGATTTAAAAAAGGAGACAATTGATGGAAAGTCTTTTCTTGTTTTTCATCCTAATACCATTGCTTACACTGTCCCTGCTGACTCTGCACTTGCTAAAGAAATTAGAGCGGCTAAGATAGGTATTGTATGGCATACTATTTACAATGGTTCTACATTTGAAACTATGCAAGCTGAGTTTGGTAGAGAGATAGTACCAAAGTTAAAGAAAACAAAGAGTGTTTGGATGGTAGACGCTACATTGCCTGACCTATCTGGTACTGCAACTCTTACTGCTAAAGAAACTGAGGCAGTAACAAAGAATCTATCTGAAGCAGGTAAATTGTTTAAACAAATCGCTTCATCTACCCTTAAAGAGATAGAACAGAACAAAGAATTAAACATGATTATTAATGTGTATAATAATAGAAAGGTGAGAGAAGGGCAAAGAATCACTAATACTAAGGCTCACGCCACAGGATTAGTAATGTTTGTTAATGACAGATATGCTAAAGAGATAGATAAGAGAAGTTCAGAGAAAGGTAAACAAACACAAATTACTAAAAGAGATGAATTATTAAAGTTTTTCTCTAAAGGTAACATTAAAAATCTACAAAAAATCTTTGAAATGCAGAATTTTGTCGTGGATAGTAAATTAATTATTATAAATAAACTAAACAGACTTTCTAATATTGGGACGTTTGTTAAAACTAAATCCGGATTTAGAGTAACCAACCCTGAGGGTTTTGTTGCCATAGATCGCATGGAAGGTGGCGCTGTTAAACTTGTGGACAGAATGGAATTTTCTGCCAATAACTTTAGCAAAGATATTATAAAAGGTTGGGACAACCCCAACTAAATGGGAACCGAGGATAAAATGAAGTCGTTCAAAGAATTTACTGACGCCAATGAGGCACTAACAATTGCTCAAAGGCAGAAGCGAAAAGCATCTTTTAGAAAAAATAAAGCCAAAATAATGATTGCGCGAAAGAGAGCTGCAAAGAAAATGGCCTCTCCAGAAAAACTTAAAGCAAGGGCCACACTCGCGGCACGTAATCTTATAATCAAAAAAATATTAAAGAATAAGACCAAAGCTCAGCTATCATTTGCTGCACGTACCGAACTAGAAAAGAAGGTCAAGAAGAAATCAGCTGCTATTAAGAAGATTGCTAAGAAGTTATTGCCACAAGTAAAGAAGGCAGATAAAGCTAAGTTTAAAAATAGAAACAAGACTCCTGGACAATAATATTATGGAATTAAAAAGTTTTAGCACATATTTAACAGAAGAGAAGGGAGAGATTACATTTGCATTTGGTAGATTTAATCCACCTACTGTCGGCCACGAAAAACTCTTTGATAAGATAAAGAGTGTAGCCAAAGGCCAGTATAGAATATATGGTTCTAAATCACAAGACCCTAAGAAGAACCCATTAAACTTTAAACAGAAAGTAAAATTCCTGCGTAAGATGTTCCCTAAACATGCCAGAAGTGTTATGGCTGACGGTGATGTCAGACACGTTATGGATATTGCTGTTAAGTTATACGACCAAGGATTTACTGCGGTAAATATGGTAGCGGGTTCAGATAGAGTAAAAGAATTTGAAGTATTACTGAACAAGTATAATGGTGTCAAGGCAAGACATGGTTTCTATGACTTTAAAGATGGAATAAAAGTTATCTCTGCTGGAGAAAGAGACCCAGATGCTGAAGGAGTGACAGGGATGTCCGCATCTAAGATGAGAGCAGCTGCAGCGGAAGGTGACCAACGGTCATTCGCCAAAGGTGTTCCATCAGGATATGATTCTAAAGATTTATTTAATACTGTAAGAAAAGAAATGGGTATTAAAGAATCTCCAAAATTTAGAGAACACGTAGAACTACCTAAAGTATCTAAGACTCGCGAACAATATGTAGAGGGTAGTTTATTCTCTGCGGGCGATACAGTAGCTCTAAAAGAAAGTAATGATGTAGGTACTATTTTAGTATGCGGTACTAATTACCTAGTAGTTGAATTTGGTCAATGGAAGAAAAGAGTATGGTTAGACCAAGTTGATTTAGTAGAAAAATGTGGTGCTGGTGAAGAAGGAACGGATGAACTTGTAAAGACATACAAGAAAGGTATCCCCGGCCAGACCGAAGAGAAAGAAAAGAAGAAAAAGAATACACAATATCATAAAGGGTTAAAGAAGTCCACATCAGATAAGAGACAAACACATTTTAATAAAGGCGCTAAGATGGATGATGATAATCCAGCTGCCTATAAACCTGCCCCCGGCGATGCTACTGCCAAAACTAAACCATCTAAACACACTAAGAAATATGACCAAATGTTTGGTGAATCTCTATTGACATTTGAAGACTTCTCTATTGATGAGGCTGGTGCAGATGCTGGATTGAAAAAGAAAGCAGATAAGTCAGGTATGCCTTTAGCAATCTTAAAGAAAGTTTATAATAGGGGTGTTGCAGCTTGGAGAACCGGCCACAGGCCTGGTACTACTCCACAACAATGGGGATTTGCAAGAGTTAATTCATTCGTAACAAAATCATCAGGTACATGGGGTAAGGCAGACAAAGATCTTGCTGCTAAAGTAGGGGGTTAATATGAAAAGTTTTAAAGAACAACAAGGGATTGAAGAAGCTCCATTGGTGATGAACGATATGGATATGGTAGATACTTTATTTACAAAGATTAAAGATGATATGCTAAAATCTAAAAGACAAAAGAAAGACGAACGAAATTGGCCAGTATTACAGACTCTTGCTAAAATAGCTGGTTACGGTATTTCTAAGAAAGGTCAGACTAAAGATAAATCTTATAGGTATGACATTAAGAAATGAAAACATTTAAGGAATTTAATAATTTATCTGAACAAGAACTTAATGAAGTATTAGGTTTTTATAAGAAAGTATATGGTGGTGCCGCTAAATTGGCTGTGAAAGGTGCTAAAGGGGCTGGTAAATTAGCCGCCAAAGGTGCCAAAGCTGGTGCAAAGGCAGCAATTAAAAAGGGTAAAGAAAAGTTTACGGATAAGGGTAAGTTGGCAGCTGCAGAAAAGAAAGCAAAGTCAATGGAAGATAAGAGAAAGACCCGAGAGAAATTAGAAGCGGCCCGAGAGAAAATTAAACAAGAAAAAGAAGCATTGAGAAAGAAAAAAGAAAGTATGCCACCTAATACATTTAAGAAAATGAGACTTGCACTGAAAAAGAAAGTATCTAAAGTAAATGATGCTGAGGCCGATCTAAAGAAATGAATAAATTTAAAGAACATTTTGATCTAATGGAAGGTGTTAATGACCCTTCTATATTCAAGGCAGTATTTCTTGCAGGTGGCCCAGGTTCTGGTAAGTCATTTGTTGTAGGTAAAACTGCTCTCAAGGCATTAGGGTTTAGATTAATTAACTCCGATGATGCTTTTGAAAAAGGTTTAAAGAAGGCAGGTCTTACTACTGATCCAGATGATATTGCATCAGCCCAAGGTCAATCAGTAAGAGCAGATGCTAAGATACTCACTGGTAAAATAATGGCCAGAGCTTTAGAAGGTAGAATGGGTATTGTTGTTGATGGTACTGGTAAAGATTATAAAAAGATTAAAAACCAAGTTGATATGTTAAGAGCACTTGGATATGCAGTTCACATGATATTTGTGAATACTGATTTAGAAACTGCGAAGAATAGAAATAATAACAGACCGCGTTCTTTACCAGATGATATGGTAGATAAAATGTGGAGTGATGTACAAAAGAATATTGGTAAATTCCAAGCATTGTTTAGAGATAGAATGACTATTGTTGATAATTCGGAAGGGTCAAACATAGAGAAAGCAACTATGGATGCCTATAAGAAAATACAAACCTGGGCTAAGAAAGCGCCAGAGAATTCCATTGCTATTAAATGGATAAAGGGGCAAAAGAAATGATTAAAAGTAAAGAAGAAATAAAAGCAAGAGATAAGATAGTATCTTCGTTTAACAGTAAGTGGAAGTATCGATACGATAAAGAACAGTACGGAATGGCTGATGCTTGGAAGATTATCTATTCAGAAAATGCAGAAGGTAAATATGTAGGTGACTGTGAAGATTATGCTCTATCTATTCTATGGAGATTAGCTGGTAAAAGTCAACTAAAGATGTGGTGGTTACTATTAACCCATCAGGCTGGTATATGTTTGGTTGGTCCAAGTAAGTGGAAAGTATCTCACGCAGTATTAAGATATAAAGGCGAGTATGTAGATAACTGGACTAAAAAGTTTGGCGGAAAGGCAGCTATAGAAAAGAACCATACATTCCATATTATTAACGGCCACGGATGGGCATATCAAGTTGCTATTAAAATGATTATTAGTAAAGTAGTAAGAACCATTAAGGGATAATGATGCATAGTTTTTTAGAACATATAGAAGAAAGATTTGGTATATATGAGGGAGTACAAGTACCTCTCGAGCAACCAATGATTGAAGCTACTAAAGATAAAGATGTAGAACTGAACTCTCCTAAGAGAGGCGGTAAAGCTAAGTATTATGTTTATGTAAAGAATGATAAGGGCAACGTAATAAAAATCCAGTTTGGAGATACAACTGGTCTTACTGCCAAAATTAATGATAGGGATGCTGCAAGAAACTTTGCAGCAAGACATCAATGCGATACTAAAAATGATAAAACCAAGGCTGGGTATTGGTCATGTCGTCTTCCTAAGTACGCAAAACAATTGGGGTTAAAAGGTGGTGGATCTTACTTTTGGTAAACCGTATTGGGAAAACGGAGATATTAGAGAATTCGATCCATCGTTGGACGATAATGAGTATGTGTGGCACCGAGATAAAGAAGACCGCGAGATAGAAATTTTAGAAGGAGAAGGTTGGCAATTTCAATTACAAGATTGTCTCCCTTGGTTATTAACTGAAGGCATGGTATTTGATATTAAAAAAGAAGAGTACCATAGATTAATAAAAGGGGTTACCCCATTAAAATGCAGGGTATATAGGCATGGCAACAGCACAACAACAGAGAAATGAACAAGCAAATAGGCTTGACAGAATCGAGCAAAAGATTGACCACATGGCTGAAGCTATTATTGCCTTGGCCAGGGCTGAAGAAAAGATAATAACTCTTGCAGAAATTGGTAAACAGCAAGGTGCACAGATATTAACTCTTATAAATAGAGTAGATACATTAGAAACACTGGTACGGCAGAATGCAGGTACTGTATCAGTAATTAATAAATTATTCTGGATAGTAATTGCGGCAGCTGCCACAGCTATTACAGGAATGCTTTTCATACAATAGGAGAATTCAAAATGAAAATCAATGATAAAGAAACCCTAAGCATTGCTGCAGCAGTCAGTGATGTACTAGAGGGTAAAGTAAAGAAAGAAGAAGCCAAATATCCCCATGATATGTGGAGTCCTGAAGGCGATAAAGAAGTAGCCAAAGATGAGGCAGAGCATAAAGCGCTGGCTAAGAAAGGTTATACTCACGATAAACCAGAAGTAGATGAGGTTGCAGAACCTGTCGCTAAAGGTGAGAAAGAGTTTAAGGCCAAACATAAGATTAAGAAATCTGGCGAAAAAGAAGATGGTACAGTTGTTAAAGAATCCAAAGTATGGGCTAGAATGGACGACAGAGCAAGAGACCAAGCGCGCGACAAGTACCAAAAACTTGGTGCAGCACATGATAAATTGCAAGACCGTTTTGACTTTGAATCTAATGACATCGAAGGTGACGAAGATAAAGCAGATGAAATTATGGACAAAATGGAACAAATAGCTCAAGCAAAACAAGATATGGTTCAAAAATATGGCCGTGGTGTTATAAAGGCTAAAGGCTTTAGACAAAAAGAAGGTAACGAGTTTACCATGGCCCTTGCACAAGCCCGTAAGAACGGCGACAAGGACTTTGTTGTATCTGGTAAGAAGTATATGGTTAAGGACCAAAAAGATGATGAAGATGATAAAGAAGAAGTTGAAGAAGGCTTCTCTAAGAGTCTAGTCAAAAAGGCCTCAGACCTTGCTCTTAAAATGGGTGGTAATATGACTGGTGCTATTAATAAAATCGAAAAGATGAAGAAGGGTTTGTCTAAAGATAAAGAAGTTGCAGCTGCTTTACAACTTGCCAATGAAGAAGTAAGTGAAGATGTAGTTCAAGAAGCTCATGAAATGAATGAAGCTGAAGATAAGAAAGCTAAATATAAAGCATTCTTTGATAAGGCTCTAAAGAAGTTTGGAGTAGATTCACCTGCAGATCTTAAAGGTGATAAGAAGAAGGAATTCTTTGACTACGTAGACGCAAATTACGAAGCAGAAAACGAGGCAGACTAATGAAAACATTTAAACAAATCAGAGAAGGTGTTAAAGACCTTAAGAACTATGATGATAGAAATCGTAAAGGCTTTGAAGCTAGAGCATTCATTGAAATTAAAAAAGGTAATACTTCTAACAAATTTGATGATGATTTTGGGTTTTCTCAGGCTGAAATGGGAGTCATTGATAAAGTTATCGGTAAAATTAAGAAGATGCATATATCAAGTTTTGATGGTGGTGATTCAGCCCCGGCTTCTTTAGAATTTTATGGTGATAAATCTTCACTTGATAAGTTTGCAAAAGACTCAGGCGTACAAAAGATTGCTAAGAAATATAAGACTAAAGTGGAAGTTTATTTAAACAAATAATTTGATTATAAATAACTATATGATGAAAATATTTGATACTTTAACTAGAAAAAACTTTGAGCTCTATGCTGCTCAGAATTATAATAACCCTGAGTGCATAGATGTAGAAGAATTTAAGGAGGACTTGGCAAGATTTAAATATCTAAAGAGACTCCTTAGACGCTATGAAGTTACGGAAGACTTACAAGTCCGACTTATATTAAACCATTTAATTGTACTTTACAATATATTTGGAATAGAAGCGGCTAATAAAATGATCTGGTATAAGATTGAACCAGAACATTGGACTTATATTAAACCATTTCTGGTATTTTTAAATTACTTACCAGTAGATGAAAAGGTGGATATACCACTAGATCCTCTTATTGTGGATATACTAAGGAAAATATAATGGGTGTAGTATCACGCACAGCAGATTTATTTTACGCCTTTAGGTTTCTAAAGTTGTTAGTAACGCCGTGGAACAAAACTGGTGCATATGAACAGGGTATTATTGACGAGAATGGTTTAAACCTCAAGAAGGCTAGAGAATTAACTAAGCCAGAAGAGAAAGAAGTTTATACGGTATTTCATAGGTTAGTATTTAACTTAAAGAGATTACTCAATAAGATACCGTTTGGTAAATCAAAGTTGGCGTCTTATGCTGCAGCTTTATTCTTAATTAAAGAGAATACTGATTTAACCGAAGAAGAAATAAGAAAAGTTATGGAAGAGATTTTAGGAGACTTGGACGAATCATTGAATGAAGAAGTACACTTCATTAAGAATGAAACAATCAATCCAGGTAGATATAAACTAACATCTGAGCAGGCAAGTCCTAAAACTGGCGAGATTATTGCTAGAAAGGGAGATGAAGTACAAGTAACCTTTCACAGTTCACCAGTTGGTAATATGTTTAATACTCCGATATACGAAGTGTGCCATATACCAACTAAACAGATGTTATATATAAGTAGTGGAGACATAAAAAGATGAAAAAATTTAAAGATATGTGGGAAGATTCTGCAGCCAATTCAGTAGGAGCTGGTGGTGTTGATATGCCCGCTGATGTTCAACACGATAAGAAGAAAAAGAAAGCAGTCTATGACGGCCGTACCAAAGAAGGTAAGAAGTTTGTTGAGAAGATGCTAGCTAGAAGAAAAGTTAAAGCAGATGCAGAACAAGTTAATGCATCAAAACAGAATGCAGCATCTGTCTCTATGAAAGAAGAAGCAATTGAAGAAGCTAACTTGGGCCAATTAAAGAGAAAGTATAAGAGAGATATTGACAACTTTAATAAAAGAAACAAAGATTTGCCTAAGAAAGTAGAAGATGAATTATTTAAGTATGCAATGGATAACGATGGCATTGGTGATGATCCAGATGATTTTGACGATTGGTTAGAAAAGAATATTGCAGAAGCTAAAGCGCCAAAGATTAAAGGTCTATCTATCTACGGTTCTGAAATTTCTGGTTTAAGACGTTCTAATGGAAGTCAAATGGGTACATATACCGCTAAAGCTGTAATACTTAAAGGTAAGTTAGCATTTAGGGTTACTGATTCTAATGGTGGATTTGAAACAATTGACCTTAAAAAATTCGCAAAGATGTACGGTTAATTATATAGGTTATATTATGACAAAGATACTAATGGGGATTATAGCGGCTATGGGGCTAGCAGGTTTCATGTATTATAATTTCTCTGTAGTACCTATGAAGAATAAACTAGAAGAACAGACTAAAGTGATTCTAGCCCAAGACCTACGAGACCAAGAACAAAAGGCCACAATCGAGTCCATTCAAAATAATCTCCAAAAGACCACTCAAGCCTTGGGTGGTTTACAGATAAAAAATCAACAATACGAAATGCAGATGTCAGAGTATATGGATATATTCCGTAGACATAATATTGCCAAATTAGCTAGTGCCAAACCGGGTATGATAGAACTAAGAATTAATAATGCAACCAAGGAGGTATTCGATGCAATTGAAGATGATAGCAGTCGTATTAGCACTCTTAACGATTAGTGGTTGTAGTTTACTCCAACAGGCTCCAAGAGAAGTTGAAATTATAACAAAACCAGTTAAGATAGATATAGTACAACCAGTATTGCCAAGACCTATTGATTTAAAAGAACCAAGGTGGTATGTAGTATCTGATGCTAAAGTTATAGAGAATTGTCTAAAGAACGAAGAAGGTAAGTCGGATTGTAAATTAGGAAGAGAAGATTTATATCCTGAAGGTTATACTTACATGGATAAGTTTATAGATGGTATTAAAAAGCGGCACGGAGGCGATATAGTCTTTGTTGCTATGAGTGTTGAGGATTACGAGATGATGTCTTATAATACTCAGGAAATAAAAAGATATATTAATCAGCTCGGCGAGGTGATAGTTTACTATAGGAATGTGACGATAAATGATGAAGAGGCTGCAGGGGTTGAAATTAAATTGGAGAAAAATGATGGCGAGTAAAGTAGTGGAATTAACAGTGTGGGAAAGGGCGGAAATTGCCGCTAAACTTTCGGCCATAGCATATATGAATGAGAAACCAGCAGAGACTGCAGCTAAAAAGTTGGGGTTTACTTCGGTAAAATTAATTAGTAACGATGGTGCGGAAGTCCTTATTGTTAAAGATAGAAGTACTCTATGGCTAGCATTTAGAGGAACAGAACCATCTAAGTTAAATGATGTGATGGCTGATCTTAAAGTAGTAAAGAATACAGCCAAAGCTGGTGGTAAAGTACACGGCGGATTTCAACAAGAAGTTGATGATGTATGGTTAGAAATAGTAAAAGAATTGGATAAGAATGACCAACTAAAGGTAAGAAAAGATGTATATATTACTGGGCATAGTTTGGGTGCTGCTATGGCTACTATTAGTGCCACACGTTATCAGCCTAGTGCGCTCTTTACCTTTGGTTCTCCAAGAGTCGGCGGAAAGCACTTCATTAAAAACATTAAATGTCCCCACTATAGATTTATGAATAACAATGATATTGTATGTAGAATCCCACCTGCGTGGTTAGGTTTCAGACATCACGGTGAGATGATTTACTTTAATAGATTTGGAGATAAACAACCTAAACCAACTTGGACTGATTTCTTTTACGGCATCGGCCAGTCTTGGAAGAGGTTTAAATTCTTTGATGGAGTAGTAGACCACGGAATGCCTAACTATGTTAAAGCTATTAAGAAGCTAGCGAAGGTGAAGTAATGTATTTTCTGCTCATACTATCGTTAAAGTCTATATTAAGTTCGGTAATAGGATCATCATTCTATAATTGGTTCCAAGGCACAACAGGTGGTATCTGGTTCCAAAAACAAGTAGATAGATTCATGCAACACTTCGCTGAGAAGTATGATTTAGAGTTGGCAAAGAAGGACGCCAAGTTTAGAAAGCAGTTCCCCCTAGTCGCCAAACGAATAGATGAACTGGAAAAGATAGCTCACCCCAAATGTGGGCTTGATGGTTTTGATGGATATCCCCCACTGATAGATAGAATAGATGGTATAGAGGAAGATGTTAACACCCTTTGGGAAGTTAATGTTAAGGCGATCAGCAAACACCTCGCAAAAAAATAAAAATAACACTTTACATTTCGCAAGAAATGTGTTATAATATATACTATTAAACACCGGAATAATAATGAATGGGATGAATGTAATGAAAATAGATGTCACTAAACGTGATGGAACTAAACAAGAATTTGACTTAGAGAAAGTACACCAAGTACTTGAATGGGCAACAGTTGGTATCACAGGAGTTTCAATATCCGAGATAGAACTAAAATCTAATATACAGTTATATAATAATATACCTGCATATGATATACACGAACTTCTAATCAAGTCAGCTGCAGAACTTATTTCTGATCACACACCAAACTATCAATTTGTTGCAGCAAGATTAATTAACTATAAACTCCGTAAAGAAGTATATGGTAATTATGAGCCATGTCCACTATTAGAACTAATAAAGAATAATATTACTAGAGATGTATACGATTCCGAATTTTTGGTTAACTATAGTGAAAACGAGATTGATGAATTAGATAAATATATCAAACATGAACGAGATGATACCTTTACATATACTGGAATGGAACAGTTTAGGGGTAAGTACTTAGTACAAGACCGTAAGAATAAGATTCATTATGAAACCCCACAAATGTTATATATGATGGTTTCTGCAACTCTGTTTATGAACTACCCTAAAGAAACCCGATTAAAATATGTTAAGGACTATTATGATGCAATCTCGCAATTCTATATATCGTTACCTACGCCGATTATGGCTGGTGTACGGACTCCGACCCGTCAGTTTTCAAGTTGTGTTCTTATCGAATCTGGCGATAGTCTCGATTCTATCAATGCTACCTCTACCTCTATAGTAAAGTATATCAGTAAGAAAGCAGGTATTGGTATTGGAGCAGGTTCTATTAGAGCTGAAGGTGCCAAAGTTGGTGATGGTTCAGTAGTTCACACAGGCCTAATTCCATTCTTAAAATACTTCCAATCTGCTGTTAAGTCTTGTAGTCAAGGTGGTGTTCGTGGTGGTGCAGCAACGGTATATCTACCAGTCTGGCATTATGAATTTGAAGACCTAGTAGTATTAAAGAATAACAAAGGTATTGAAGAAACAAGAGTCCGTCACATGGACTATGCATTCCAGTTTAATAAACTGATGTATGAACGATTATTGACTAATGGTAATATTACATTCTTTGATCCACATGACGTGCCGGGTCTATATGATGCTTTCTTTGCAGACCAAGATAAGTTCAAAGAACTATATGAGAAGTATGAACGTAAGACATCTATTAGAAAGAAAACATTACCTGCCGTAGAAGTATTCTCGTCATTCTTAACTGAAAGAAAAGATACTGGTAGAATATACTTAATGAATGTTGACCATGCTAATGAACATGGATCATTCTTGCCGGATCTGGCGCCTATTAAAATGAGTAATCTATGTTGTGAGATTGATTTACCCACTACGCCTCTTAATTCTTATGATGATGAAGAAGGTGAAATCTCTCTCTGTACTCTATCCGCAATTAATTGGGGTTTAATTAATGACCCTAAAGACTTTGAAAAGTATTGTGATCTAGCAGTCCGCTCATTGGATGAATTACTTGATTATCAAGACTACCCTATCGTTGCTGCAGAGAAAGGAACAATGGCCCGTAGACCACTGGGTATTGGTATTATTAATCTTGCATATTTCCTAGCCAAACGTGGTATGAAGTATGATGAGTCTGCATTTGCAGAAGTAGACGAGTACGCCGAAGCATGGTCTTACTATCTTATCAAGGCATCTGCTAAACTAGCCGAAGAAAAAGGTAAAATTTCTAAAAATAATGAGACAAAATATGGTGGCGGGGTTCTTCCAATTGATACATATAAGAGTGCGATAGATAATTTAATAGAGCATAATGAAAGATTACCTTGGAACGAGCTGAGAACTCAACTTAAAGCTACAGGTATCCGTAATTCGACTCTCATGGCTTTGATGCCCGCAGAAACATCCGCACAGATTTCTAATAGTACGAATGGTATTGAACCACCTCGTGCATTAGTTAGTTACAAACAGTCTAAAGATGGTGTTATGGCGCAAGTTGTGCCTGGTTATCACCATTTAAAGAATAAGTATGACTTGCTCTGGGATCAGAAATCTCCAGACGGATACTTAAAGATTTGTGCTATCTTACAGAAGTATATTGATCAAGGTATATCAGTTAATACTTCATATAACCCAGAACACTTCGAGGATAACAAAATTCCTATGTCAGAAATGATAAAAGATACAGTTACTGCCTATAAGTATGGGCTAAAACAATTATATTACTTTAATACCTTTGATGGTTCTGGTGAGATAACCGATGAGGCTACCCATCACAGTTATGAAGGTGAATCAGAAGTATATGATGATGATGACTGTGACAGCTGTAAGATATGAAGAAAGAAAGAATACCATTAAAAGGTGGCAACGAGTTTGATGCTCTTACTCCCGCAAGAAAGTGGTATAAGTACTTAACAAGCCCTGGTGTTACCAAGAGTATCAAAAAGGGGTATAATAAACGATTTAGAAAACAAGGAAAAGTGAATGCCAATATTGAAGAAGAATAAAAAATCGCACATGGAGAAGAATATGTTTTTAGATGAAGCGGTTGATATTCAAAGATATGATGAATTAAAATACCCACAATTGGATAAGATTACCGAGAAACAACTTGGATTCTTTTGGAGACCCGAAGAGGTAGATATTTCAAAAGATAAGAAGGACTTTGATTCTCTTACAGAACACGAGAAACATATCTTTACATCCAATCTTAAAAGACAGATTGTATTAGATAGTGTACAAGGACGTGCGCCTAATCTTGCATTTCTACCAATTGCTTCATTACCTGAAGTAGAAAACTGGATTGAATGTTGGTCATTCTTTGAAACTATTCACTCTAAAAGTTATACACATATTATCCGTAATATCTATCCATCACCTGGCGTAGTATTCGATACTATTCTAAACACTAAAGAAATTAGTAATTGTGCGGATTCTATTAGTACATATTATGACGACCTCGTAACAGCTAATCACGGCCCTACCAATAAGATGGATCACAAGAGAGCAATCTGGATGGCTATGATGAGTGCTAATGCATTAGAAGGTGTAAGATTCTATGTGTCATTCGCGTGTTCATGGGCCTTTGCAGAATTAAAGAAAATGGAAGGTAATGCAAAGATTATTAAATTTATTGCACGTGATGAGAATATCCACCTTGCGTCAACAACTACAATGCTTAAACTTCTACAGAAAGAAGATAAAGATTATGTGAAGATCGCTAAAGAAATGGAAGATAGTTCCGTAAGATTATATGTTGATGTAATAGAACAAGAGAAAAAATGGGCAGAGTATCTATTTAAAGATGGATCAATGATCGGTTTAAACGCAAGACTACTATCAGACTATATAGAATGGATTGGTTGTAAAAGGATGCGTGCAATAGGACTTCCATGTCCATACACTGTTTCTCAAATGAACCCACTACCATGGACAGAGAAATGGATTGGCGGTGGTAACGTACAGGTCGCGCCTCAAGAAACAGAGATTACATCTTATGTAACAGGTGGTGTTAAACAAGACGTGACAACAGAAACAATGGCAGGTTTAAGTCTATAATGTATATCCCATGGCACACTAAACCCGAAAAGATATTACAAGTAGTAAACCTATCTCCAAGTGAATCTTGGATAGAAAAATTAACAGACATACATCCAATGAGGCAAGTATTTTGGGCCAGTATTATACAAGTATGTGTATTTGGTTTCATGTTACTTGCTTTTTGGTTAATTAATGGAGTAGTAAAGTGAATATAGAAATTTATGGTAAAGAGAATTGCTCACAATGTGATATGGCAATTTATAAAGCACAGTCAATGGTTCAGGAAACAAGTGAACATACTTACACAGTTAAGAAACTTGGAGTTGATTTTAATAGAGAAGAGCTGTTAACAGCATTTCCTGGAGCAAGAACATTTCCTCAAATAAAGGTCGATGGTAAAAATATCGGCGGGTGGTCAGAATTTCAAAAGGTTTAACTAATAAGGAGTTACTTATGACATATGGATCTGCGCCAACACATTGGTATGCACACGATTGTCAATTTTGTTATAAAAGGTCTTTTATAAGTATAGAAGATGAGTGGGACTCGGAAGATAGGTTCTGCCCCAATTGCGGGATATCATCAGAACTAGATGATCAGAGAGAAGAATTTAATTATGACCAAGAAGATTACGAGGAGTAACCCACCATGGCTCTATCAAGGAGTAGAATGGCATCCGCCAGAA
>OCVR010000454.1_pt1 | contig 34576 bp, 28 predicted proteins | sample 1539091 | NCBI WGS metagenome assembly OCVR01 (sample SAMEA3355530, study PRJEB22509) | marine metagenome | biome: marine; feature: coastal ocean; material: water | place: USA | collected 2010-08-07 | depth 16 m | reverse complement strand
GACCACCCAGGCAGAGCCGTGCTTGAAGGCATCGCAACCGTCCTGGACCGCGCAGGCATTGCCCCTTCTCAAATTGGTCTCATTATTCACGGCACTACCCTGGCGACTAATGCTCTGATTGAGCGTCGCGGCGCCAATACCGCACTGTTGACGACAGAAGGCCACAGGGACGCTCTTGAAATGGCCCATGAGGATCGATTCGAACAATACGATATCAATATTGATCGTCCAATCCCTCTCGTACCAAGGCATCTCCGGCTTCCGGTAAGGGAACGCATGGATCGTGATGGCAATATTCTGGTTGAACTGGATGAATCAACCATTCTACGTCACCTTTCGGTAATCGAGGATTACGACATTCAGAGCGTCGCAATTGGTTACCTGCACGCCTTCGTCAATCCAATCCACGAGATGAGAACGAGGGAGATCTTGGCCAAGGCCAGACCCGACCTTTCCATTTCGCTGGCTTGTGAAGTCGCGCCTGAAATTCGTGAATTTGAACGACTTTCAACCGCTTGTGCGAACGCTTATGTCAGGCCCCTGATGGCAAGTTATCTGGCACGACTGGCGGCTGAACTAAAGACCCAGGGATTCCTGTGCCCCTTCCTGCTAATGACTTCGGGAGGCGGGCTTACGACCCTGGATACCGCGACAAAATTTCCGATTCGCCTGGTCGAGTCTGGTCCCGCAGGAGGCGCGATTCTTGCCCAGCGAATATCCGAACATCTCGGAGTAGACAGAATGCTGTCCTTCGATATGGGCGGAACCACCGCCAAGTTGTGCCTGATTGATGATGGTAAACCGCTCACTTCCCGAAGCTTCGAGGTTGACCGTGTATATCGATTTAAAAAAGGCAGCGGTCTGCCCGTCAGGATCCCGGTTATCGAAATGGTTGAGATTGGCGCCGGTGGCGGCAGCATCGCTCGAATCGACAAACTGAAACGAATCCAGGTGGGACCCGAAAGTGCCGGTTCTGAACCAGGACCGGCTGCATACGATCGCGGCGGAAACAAACCAACCGTCACAGATGCTGATATCGCGCTTGGCCGGGTTTACCCAGAGAAATTTGCCTTCCCCCTTAATCTGGAGCGTGCGAATCAATCCATTCAGGATAGTGTTGCACAAGTTCTGGAGACTGATATCAACCTGGCGGCATTCAGTATCAGCGAGGTTGTCGACGAAAACATGGCTTCTGCAGCTCGAACACATGCTGCAGAATTCGGTATGGATCTGGCGGAGCGTGAAATTGTTGCTTTTGGAGGCGCGGCGCCCCTGCACGCCGCTCGACTAGGACACAAACTAGGAGCGACACAGATCATCATTCCGCCCGATGCCGGCGTCGGATCTGCGGTTGGCTTTCTGCTGGCACCAATTTCTTACGAAGTTGTCAGGAGCAGGCAACAGGTTTTAGCCAATCTGGACCATCAGCTCGTCAACGACTTGTATGCCGAGATGCGATCTGAAGCACTTGCTATTGTTCAGGAAGCATCCACCAGCGACAGGCTGATAGAGACCCCTCAGGCCTACATGCGATATGTTGGCCAGGGTCACGAGCTGGCGATTGACCTGCCCGCTGGGCCATACACTGCATCGCATCGCGACCGATTTACCCAGGAATTCGAGCAAACCTACGCTAATCTGTACGGCCACGTGATTGACGGTGTCGATATCGAGATTCTTAGCTGGACACTGATGATCTCAGAGCCTGTCACGCAGAGCCTTTCGCCGGCAAGCCTGGAACCGGGCGCACCGTTAAAACCCATTGGTGAGTATTCCGTCTTTGACGCAGAAACAGCTACGCGGCTGAGCGTCCCTGTCTATCTGCGGGAGCAGCTGGCCACCAACGTCCACATCAATGGTCCCGCGCTAATTACCGAGGACCAGACTACGACAGTCATCTCTTCCAGTTTTAGCGCCAGCATCAATAGCCTTGGCTGCATTGTGTTAACAAAAAAACAGCCCCCGGGAGGAAATAGTGAATAACTCGCTAGACAGACTTCGGCTGCAGTTACTCTGGGACAGACTATTGGCAATCGTCGAGGAACAGGCCCAGACGCTAATGCGTACGGCATTTTCTACCACCGTGAGGGAGGCAGGAGACCTGTCGGCCGGCGTCTTTGATACCGATGGTCATATGCTGGCCCAGGCTATTACCGGAACACCCGGTCACGTCAATGCAATGGCCGCAAGTGTGGGGTTTTTTCTTAGCAAGCACCCTGCGGGGACACTTGAACCCGGTGATGTCCTGGTTACCAACGATCCCTGGCACGGTACAGGACACCTCAACGACTTTACGGTAGTGACACCTGTGTTCAGACATGGTCAGGCAGTCGCACTGTTCGCCGCCACTTCCCACATAGCCGATGTGGGCGGCCTGGGGTTCGGCCCGGATGGCAGGCAGGTGTTCGAGGAAGGTATTAACCTGCCCATTGGGTACCTGTTCCGCGCCGGGAAAATCAATCAAACGCTAATGGAGATTCTCCGGGCTAATGTTCGAGATCCTCGTGCAGCGGAAGGAGACCTGTACTCCCTGACAGCCTGCAACAAAGCAGGTAGCGACAGTCTGCTTGCAGCCATGGACGAATTCAGTCTCGATGACCTGGATGCGGTCGGTGAAATGATCATCCAAAACTCCCGGGCCGCTATGCTTGAAGAAATACGCGAACTGCCCAAAGGGGTCTGGCACAACACGATGCAAGTTGACGGTTATTCCGATCCCGTGGACCTTGTCTGCAGCGTTACCATTTCGGCAGAGGGCATCGGAGTAGATTGGAGCGGAACTTCAGGCACCAGCAGTCACGGCATTAATGTCCCGCTCACCTACGCCCAGGCTTACACATCCTTTGGCGTACGATGTGTGATCGGCAACGATATCCCAAACAATTCCGGATCATTAGGTGTTGTCCGCGTCACCGCTCCCGCTGGTTGCATCTTGAATGCACCTAGACCATCAGCTGTATCTGCGAGACACGCCATCGGGCAAATGCTCCCGGATGTTGTGCTGGGCTGCCTGGATGAACCTTTAGAGGGCCAGGCGCCAACTGAAGGCGCGGCCTGCCTGTTTGGTCCGGTATTTCTTGGCGGCAAAGGGATGATTGCCGGTAGTCGCTCTGAACCATTCGTGATGAACGCTTTTTACACAGGTGGCACTGGCGCTCGACCCGAAAAAGATGGCTTGAGCTGCACCGCTTTCCCCTCTGGCGTTCGGAGCACGCCCGTTGAGATCACCGAGAATTCTGCGCCGCTGGTTATCTGGCGCAAAGAGTACCGGCCCGACTCGGCAGGTAACGGACAATTCAGAGGCGGGTTCGGGCAGATCATGGAATTCGGCCATTCGAATAACGAGGCGTTTGCCGTCTCGAAAATGTTTGATCGAATAGACCACCCACCAAGGGGAAGACATGGGGGCGGCAATGGCGCGCCTGCAAGTGTCTATATCAAGGACGGCCCAACCCTGAAAGGCATGGGCCGTGAATTAATACCCGCGGGTTCAACAATGGTTCTGGAAACTGCCGGTGGCAGCGGTCGAGGTCACCCTGAAGACCGGGACCCGGATTCAATTTCCAGCGACCACCTGAGCGGTTTGATATCGAAGAACTAGTAGCTTTCTTTAAAGCCCCGCTCATGGCTGTTTTTAACCCCGCTCATGGCTGTTTTTAACCCCGCTCATGGCTGTTTTTTAAACTCCGCTCATGGCTGTTTTTAACCCCGCTCATGGCTGTTCGCAGGTAAATAATCGACAGAAACATAAGCTCGACGATGCCGAGATTCCGGACCCACATGCAGGAACAGCTTGGTCACATAATATGGGTTTTTGAAGTGCATGGTGAAGGATTCGCCACGATGCAGAGAGCCTTCAAGATTACGCAGTGGAATTCGCCTGCCATTCCCCAGCTCCGCATAGACATCATAAATCGCCGCGTGCCGCTTGATACCCCTAAGGCTGATCGCTGAGACTTCGGCATTAATATAAATTACCGGTTCACTCTTGTTGCTTCGCCTCGTTCGGAACTGATCTGCACTTCGCCAGTTTATCCGTTGCTTGTCATAGCCCCTGTTGCTCGAATAATGACGATGGAACTGATCTGCACTTCGCCAGTTTATCCGTTGCTTGTCGTGGCCCGTGTTGCCCGAATAATGACGATGGAACTGATCTGCACTTCGCCAGTTTATCCGTTGCTTGTCGTGGCCCGTGTTGCCCGAATAATGACGATGGAACTGATCTGCACTTCGCCAGTTTATCCGTCGCTTGTCGTGGCCCCTGTTGCCTGAGTAATGACTATGGGCATGATTGTTTTCGGTGTATCTTTTGTGTCGGTGGTGGTGGCTCTTATCTGAGTAAAATAGACTCCACGAGGGTCGCCGCCAATCCCACTCAGCGCGATGGTCATGCTTATCCTGTCGATGCTCGTGAGAGTTCTTTTTGGCCTTCACCTTTACTGTCAAAGCATCAGCACAGGTTGAACCCGAAACAAGCATAAACACTATCATCATTAAAGCTCTCATCTCTTAACTCCTCGCCTCACTGAGGCATCTAACGTGAAGTTAATGATGTTCCTGCTTATCTGAATCAGAAGTTAACCAGCTGAATACAGTATGAACATAAGACTATTGATAGCGGCGTTCATCCAGGTATTCCCTGACTTTCCCGAGCTCCCTGGTTTGGCGCTTGAGCTTCTCGATAGGAAAGCGCTCCGCGAATTCACTAAGCAGTGGGGCAACCGATTTAATCGCGTTATCACGAACCTGATTTCCCTTGCTCGTCATGGTGACCCGCTTTCGTCTGCCGCTATTTTTGTCCGGTTCCACCTTAACCAGCCCTTTGGATTCAAGCTTCTTTAAGGTGTTGGTCATCGCGCCACCGGTCACCTGGAAGGCTCGAGCCAGACGACCGGGTGTTGCTTCCACGTCAACCCGGACAAACCAGTTCAGCACACTGAACTGGGAGCGCGTCAGCCCTTCTGGCAGGCCTTGTTCAAAGAGCCCTGCAGATAACTGGGAGATGATTCCTATCTCGTTGAGATAGGTAAAAACAGCCTGATCATTTAATGGGTTAGTCATCAGATACGCTCGCCTGAACATATTGTTTAGTATTAAACTGTTTAATGATAAAGTCTATCTTTAACTGCAAAATACCACGCTAAACGAGCAACAAGGAACACACAATGAAATACATATTATGGCTAGTCGGAATAATACTGGGGCTTGCGCTCATCATTGGCGGATTGCAGGTTGTTGCTTCCGAGCGAGTTGAAGTTGTTCAGCTGCACACTATTACAGAGGCTGGTGAAGAAGTCGTAACACGACTCTGGGTAGTCGACTACAACGGGCACGCTTACCTGCGGGGCGACAATGATTCCGAGTGGTTTAAACGACTCCAATCATCCAGAAAGTTCACTTTAATTAGAGGTGAACAGACTGGCGATTTCACTCATAGAGTGAAGAACGAGAACATCGACACAATTAATCAACTGATGCGGGAAAAGTACACCTGGGGAGACCGGGTTATCGAAATGGCAATAGGGGGTCGCGCGGAGTCCAACGCCATAGAATTAACACCAGAAAAAAGCTGAGCGTGTAAAGGGCACGAAAGGAATTAACAACAACTTATTTCCTTCGGCCCCTTACTATTTTCCTAGCGGATAATGACAGGCAGCTTCGAGTAGCCCTTAACGAAGTTTGAATTGACCATCTCGGCCTTACCGACCACTTCAATATTATCGAAACGAGTCATGATCTCCTCCCACAGCACTCGCAGTTGCATCTCTGCCAGACGATTACCCATACAACGATGGATACCAAAACCAAACGACAAATGCCTGCGTGCGTTTTGGCGATCAATCAAGAATTTATCGGCTTCCTCAATAGAGTGACTGTCGCGATTTCCAGAAACATACCACATCAATAATTTATCACCCTCTTTAATGTTCTGACCGCCCAATACGGAATCTTTCAATGCGGTCCTTCTCATATAAGCCAGCGGTGTCTGATAGCGGATGATTTCAGACACCATGTTAGGTATCAGCCCATGGTTATCACGCAGCTTTTGATACTCCGCTGGGTTTTCATTCAGAAATTTAACACCACCGGAGATTGAGTTTCGCGTCGTGTCGTTACCCCCAACGATCAACAATACCAGGTTACCGAGATACTCGACCGGATCCATGTTCTTGGTCGATTCACCGTGCGCCAACATCGAAATCAGGTCGCCGCGAGGCGGCTCGTTGACTCTTTCGTTCCATAGCCCGGTAAAGTATTCGAGGCACTCAAACAATTCTGCCCGCCGCTGATCCTCGCTCTCGATAATGCCGGAATCCTCATCCGCCGTTGCCACGTCCGACCATCGGGTGAGTTTCCTTCTGTCTTCGAACGGGAAATCAAACAGCGTCGCCAACATTTGCGTTGTTAACTCGATGGAAACACGATCTACCCAGTTAAATTCCTCGCCTCGAGGCAGTGAATCAAGAATGCCACAGACACGTTCACGGATCGTGGATTCCATCTTTGCTAAGTTGGAAGGCTGCACGACACCACTGACTTCCTTGCGCTGTTGATCGTGCTTCGGCGGATCCATCGCGATAAACATCGGCAGTGGAAATTCTTCATCCTGGTCGGTCGCAACAATGGAACCATCGGACGAAAAACTGTCATGATTAGTGTCTACCGCCATGATGTCTTCGTATCGGGTGACATTCCAGAAAGACCCTACCTCTGCATGATCTTTTTGCAGGTGGACGGGTGATTCTTGGCGTAAACGCTCAAAAACCTTCACGTGATAATCATTATGAAACAGCTGAGGATTCATCAGATCCAGCTGATCCAGAGGTATCGTGTCAGGATCCCTTGACATCCATTGGGTATCAATCGCTTCGCTCATCCCACTTCTCTCCTTTCGTCTTGGCCATGGCCATGATCCTATTCATATTTCTTGATCTTTTAGTCCTGTTCCACATGACTATTTCAGTCAAGGAACCGCCTGGCTTCCAGATCGTGATTTTAAACGATGTGCCTCGCTAATCACATACTGATGCACGGCTCGCGAATCCTCTTTGGTAAGCGAGCTCGTAAAACTCACCATACCGCGATCCTGCAAAATACCGCCAAGAACAATATCCTCAAAGACAATATGCTTTCCTGATGCCATATATCGCAGATCAGGCAATACACCACCCGAACGCACGCCGGCCCCATGGCAAACACCACAATACTTGTGATACATAAACTTACCATGCGCTATTTCTTCATCGGTCGCATCTATTGCCGGCGGTTCGGGTAAGACAGCTGCAACGTCAACCACCGGCGGCAGCTCAACTGTTCCCTCCAGTTTGTAGGTCAAAATTCGACCACGGGGCTTCAAGTTATACCCCTCAGCCGCCCCTGCTGACAGGGCGAACGCGCCACCCCAGCCTGCCACTACAGAGACATATTGCTCTCCGTCGATCTCGAAGGAAATCGGCGGCGCAATGACACCGGTTTGCGCCGGCGCTGACCAAAGCTTTTCACCTGTATCAGCTCGATATGCGACAAACTGGCCGCTGGAGTTTCCCTGGAAGACCAAGTTGCCATGAGTAGACAACATGCCCCCGTTCCAGGTGCCTGCATGCTGAACTCGCCAGACCTCTTTTTGTGCAACGGGATCCCATGCAGAAATAAATCCCCGCAGCAGCCCATCGGTCTTGTCATCAAGATCCTGATCACCCGTGGGCATACCCAGCCGCCAATCGTTGGCAAGATTCCAGCGGCCTTCCTCGTAAGTAAACTCGGGTTCGTTACCGTAGCCAAAAGGCATATCCAACGCTGGGATATAGACATACCCGGTATCCGGACTGTAAGACATTGGATGCCAGTTATGGCCACCTAGGGGTCCAGGTTTATGGTAGGCCGCTTCTATCTCTTCCGCCGTCATCGCGGCTAGCACGGCAACTTGTTCTTCTAGTGGTAAATCCAGCAATGGATTCGCGACTTGATAACGAGCGTTGTCACTCTCGACAGGTCGCCCTGTCTCCGGATCAACGTGCGTCGCCCAGGTTATCGGTATATATTCTTCGGCGGAAATAAACTCACCTGTGACGCGGTCAAGCACGTAGAAAAAACCGTTTTTGGGCGCCTGCATGATGACTTTTCGGAGCTCACCACCAATCTCCAACTCGGCAAGAATCATATGCTGGGTCGCAGTGTAGTCCCAGGTATCACCGGGGGTAGTTTGATAGTGCCAAATATACTCGCCAGTATCAGGGTTGAGGGCCACAACCGAAGATAAAAACAGATTGTCCCCACCCCCCGGGCTTCTGACATTTTGATTCCACGGTGAACCATTACCCACACCGATGTATAAGTAATTCAAGTCCGGGTCATAAGCCATTGAATCCCACACTGTACCGCCACCGCCCATGGTCCACCAACGCCCGGTCCAGGTCTTTGCGGCATCTTTCATTGCGGGAGATTCAAAGGGTTCACCAGGATTACCCGGCACTGTGTAAAAACGCCAAACTTGTTCACCGGTCTCAGTATCGTAGGCTGTTACGTATCCTCGAACTCCATACTCAGCACCGCCATTACCAATGATTACCTTGTCATTGATGATTCTGGGCGCACCCGTAATCGTGTATGGCTTGGTTTTGTCTATAGTATTAACATCCCATGCGACCTCACCAGTGACCGCATTCAACGCAATCAACCGACCATCAATCGTTCCAACATAGACCCGGCCTTTCCAGACGGAGACGCCCCGATTGACCACATCACAGCAAGCGTTGACGCCCCAGGCCTTGGGTACCTTCGGGTCAAATTGCCATATTAATTCACCTGTTCGAGCATCATTCGCAAACACTACACTCCAGGAACCCGAGGTATACATAACGCCATCTACAACGATGGGTGATGCTTCCAGTCCACGATCCGTGCCGGTGTCAAAATACCAGGCAAGACCAAGATCAGCGACATTATCCGTTGTTATCTGATCGAGGGGACTAAAACGCTGCTCATCGTATGTTCGACCATGGGCCAGCCAGTTGCCGGGTTCATCATCTGCGTTGACTATTCGCTCAGCATCAAGATTCGCAGTGACATCTACTATCCGCGCCGTTGCGCCAACGGAGGTTTGCTCCAGGTTAACTTCCGTATTGTTATTTGACGATTCCTGATTCAGTAGCAATGCTCCAAGAAACAGGAGCAACCCAACGACTATTGCAATTACAATTTTCATCTTTTATCGCTTCCGCCCAACCCGACTTTATGATGTTGCACGGATGCTACGCGAGCAAGCTGGCCACGGCAAACTCAGTTAGCAGGGCTTATTGAGCAGGTTTGCACCTCTTCGTCGAAGGTAATAAAGGCATCACCATCGCGGAGCTGCTGCCTCACCTGTTGGCATTTAATCTCAAGGGATATCTCAGAATCACCATATTCCGTGCCTTCTCGAGTGACGAATTCCTCGATGATTCCCATCAGGGCACCTTCCGATAGTTCATCCCATGGTATTTTGAAGTCAGGCAAGTTATCAATAATTTGGCATCCAAGGAAACCAATGGTATATAGTATGTCGCTAACTGGAAAGAACTGCCGTACATGAATCAACGAGTTGCACATATTCTGGTCATCGAAGACGAGCCAATCACGCGCCGGCAGCTTGCTTCGCACTTCGAGCACGAGGGCTACACTGTCACCGATGTTGCAGATGCCGATGGTGTCCTAGAGCGGATCAGCGATGACGACATAGACCTGTGCCTGCTCGATATCAACTTACCGGGAAAGGATGGATTGACTCTCACCCGTGAAATTCGTGCCAAATTCGACATTGGCATCATTCTGGTGACAGGAAAGGACAACCAAATTGACCGAATCGTAGGCCTGGAGAGTGGCGCCGACGATTACATAACCAAGCCCTTCGACCCCCGTGAATTACTGTCACGGGTGAAGAATCTACTCAGGCGGGTCCGTACGCAAGAAAAGCTAAAAGAAAAAGGCTTCACCCGGAAGTTCGAAGGCTGGACACTGGACCTTAACAAAAGGGAACTTTCAACTCCTGCCGGTAAGCGACAGCCGTTATCTGCGGGAGAATTCCAATTGCTGCTAGCATTGATTGAAAATAGCGGAGAGGTCCTGACTCGCGACGAGCTCATGAACCGAATTCGGAGCAGAGAATGGTACCCGGATGATCGCTATATTGATGTGCTCGTTGGGCAGGTGAGAAGAAAGTTCAGACTACACGATCAAGACACGACCTTTATTAGTACCATCCATGGTTCGGGTTATTTATTCTCACCCACCGTCACCTAGGAGGGAAGTTGCCTACCCGTGACACCCATTCCCCTGGGTCAACCTCTCGGATCCCATCGGCGACAGACGCCGAGGTACTGTTGGTCGAGGACAATCTGATCAACCAGAAGCTTTCCCGCCTGATGCTCGAAAAACGAGGCTTCACGGTGACCATCGCGGGCAATGGGCAAGACGCGCTGGAAGCACTAGCCAAACACAGCTACGTCGTTGTACTAATGGATATTAGAATGCCCGTGATGGATGGCCTGCAAGCCATTCAACGTATTCGCGCAGATGCCGCACTGCGTTCTTCTCTCGTAATCGCGACATCTGCCAGCATTCTTGATTTTGAGAAAACTCAGGCCCTCGATGCCGGATTTGATCATTTCCTTACCAAGCCGATAGATTACGACGCTCTGCAAAATATACTCGTAGATGAACGAGCCATTCAACCGGTTACCCAGAATGAGGAACCGGAAAGAAACGAAGATTACTTTATTCAAGGCTTCGATTTTAGTAAGGCAATAGACACTCTTGGCGGTGACCCGGAGTTTTTCTACTCACTGAGTAACGAATACATTAATATTTATGGAAATGCAGATGAAGCATTCAAGAACTTCCTAAAGGACCAGGATATCGCACAGGCAGAGCGACTCGTACACAATATTGCAGGGTTATCAGCCACATTCAGCGCCAAAAATTTAAGGCTGATCGCAAGAAAGATAGAACAAGACTTCAAGGCCGACAACGAAGTCAGTGAGAAAGACATCACGACATTCGTCCAAGAACTGGGGAATTTAGCTACCGCCTTCAAGATATTTCATGAACGCTACAAACCAGAGGCATAAGCCCTTAGCGAGCCCTTCAATAAAGCCCTTAGCGAGCCCTTCAATAAAGCCCTTAGCGAACCCTTCAATAAAGCCCTTAGCGAACCCTTCAATAAAGCCCTTAGCGAGCCCTTCAATAAAGCCCTTAGCGAGCCCTTCAATAAAGCCCTTAGCTCAAGCACTTCAATAAAGCTCTTAGAGGTTGACCACATCCAACGGCTTGGCCTGCTTAAGCTGCTTTTCTTCCAACCTTGAAAAATCAAACAGATCCCGATCGGCTAGATGCGAGGGTACAACGTCGGTCATCGCTCGATATATTGACGCGAGCCGCCCAGGATGTAGCGTATCCCATTCCTGCAACATACCCTTGATAGCCTGGCGCTGAAGATTGTCCTGCGACCCGCATAGATTACACGGGATGATTGGCAGCGCTTTAAGCTGGGCATATCGCTCAATGTCTTTCTCACGACAGTAGGCTAAAGGCCTGATAACCATATTCTGTCCATCATCACTCAGTAGCTTTGCAGGCATTGTCTTCAATTTGCCACCATGGAACATATTCAAAAATAACGTCTCTATCATGTCATCCCGGTGATGACCAAGCGCGATTTTTGTATAGCCATTTTGCTTCGCAAATTTATACAAAATACCGCGACGGAATCTTGAACACCAGCCACAGTAGGTCTTCCCTTCGGGTACTATGTCAGTCACCAGCGAATAGGTATCTTCTTCCAATATTTTGTAATCAACACCGAGCTTCTCGAAATAATCCGGCAAAACTTCCCCTGGAAAGCCAGGCTGTTTCTGGTCAAGGTTCACCGCCAAAAGCTCGAAATTAATCGGTGCATGGTCCCTCAGATTCAGTAAAATGTTCAACATGGTCAGGGAGTCTTTACCACCAGAGATACAAACCATGATGCGGTCGCCATCCTGGATCATATTGAAATCCGCAATCGCTTTTCCAGTTTCATGGCGAAGCTTTTTGTTCACCTTATTGAGTTCCAGTCTTAAGTCGGCCATCAGGACAGTCTACACATTGCTTGGTAGCGGCATTCTACACGCAACCACATTTCATAAGAAACTGTTCACTGGCACCCTGATCTGCTTTTTAACGACACACGTGCACGCTGGTGTTGTGCTTCTCTATCATCATGTGGACGAAAAAACCCCGGCAATTACAAGCATTGCACCTGATCAGTTCAACCGGCACCTGGATATCATCGAAGCCGAAGGCTTCACTGTCTTACCACTCGATGAACTGGTCAAACGCTCAATGGACGTCTCACGCGAGACTGAGAAGAATGACGACAAGATCGTAGCCATCACATTTGACGACGCCTACCGCAGCATCTATAGCACCGCATTTCCCAATCTTCAGGCAAGAGGCTGGCCGTTTACTATTTTTGTGTCTACCAGACTGATAGAACAGAAAAACCCTCACTACCTGACGTGGGCCCAACTCGCCGAAATGTCCATGCACGGTGCAACTATCGCGAATCACACCGACAGCCACACTCATATGATCAGGCGCCTTGACGCAGAATCGGCAGATCAGTGGAGAGACCGGATGAGAGGAGAATTATTGACGGCAAAAAACCTTCTGGTGAAACACGGCCTGGATTCCAATTTCTTCGCTTACCCCTATGGTGAGTATGACGAAGAAATCCTAAACCTGGTGGGTGATCTGGGAATGATCGGTTTTGGACAGCAAAGCGGTGCAATCGGGCCGTATTCAAACCCCCTAATATTGCCTCGTTATCCGCTTGCTGGTGTCTATGTAGGTGAAGCCGCTTTCAGGGATAAGCTTCGCAGCCTGCCGTTCCCTGTCCTGCACCCCGAGGTAGAGCCCCTGGTGTCGGATAACTTTAAACCTCCGCTGGAACTGTCCTTCACCAATGACTCCCTGAATTTTTCACGGCTAACCTGTTACGGGCCCGGCGGGCTGATGGCATTGTCGGAAACAAGCGGCACAAAGGTCCTGGCCAGGCCGACAAAGGAAGTGTCGGTCGGCAGAACACGGTATAACTGCACCCTGCCAAAAGGAAACCGGTTTTACTGGTTTTCACAATTGTGGATCAGAAAACAAAGCGACGGCTCCTGGTATCACGAACCCTAGAAATAAACGCCGTGGCGAGAATAAAGCCGTGGCTAGGCGAGCTCTCGCAAAACACTGGCTGGTGGTGTGTCCACAACCCGTCGAGTGGCAAAGGTCCCAACGGCACCAATCAGAACGATTCCAACGGCGGGACCCAATACCCAAAGCTCAGGGTTCATTTCGTAATCCAGCTCGAAAATTTCAGTTTCCAGCATGAACACAGTGATCTCGGACCCAACGGTCGCCAGAATGCCTGCAAAAAATCCGAGCGCACAAAATTCAATCGCAAGGCTGCCTAATATGAGCCTTCTGCTCGCGCCCAGGGTTCGCAGAATGGCGTGTTGTTTCATTCGCTCGTCCATTGATGCCTGAACACTCGCTAGCAGAACTAGGCCGCCAGAGCCCACGATTAGCACCAGCACCAGCTCGATCGCAAGGGTAACCTGGCTGATGATACGTTGTATCTGCTCGATCAGGGCATCAATCTCGATGACGGTCATTGTCGGGTGGGCTTTAAGCAGATCGTTTAGAAAAAGCTTCTGTTCTTTCTCAAGATGAAAGCTGGTCATAAAGGTAGACGGGAACTCCTCGAGGGTCCCCGGCGCAAAGATAATGTAGAAGTTCGGTTGCATGTTATCCCAGGCAACCGTCCTGATGCTCGCTATTCGAGCCTGTACTTCCCTGCCTTGAATAGTGAATACCAGCTCGTCATCAACTTTTAGCTGATTGCGGTACGCCAGATCCTTTTCAAGCGAAACCAGTGGGGTCCCTGAATAACTTTGGTCCCACCACTCTCCTGCTATCACGATGTTGTCATCCGGGAGCACACCAGACCAGGTCAAATTTCTGCCTGAACTCGACCCCGGAGCCTCTTCTCCCCGATGTTGCAGACGTTTGTCCCGATCAGATGCTGATTCTCCATTCACGCTGCTGACTCGGCCCCGGATCATCGGATACAACGGCTGACTGTCAACCCCGTTTTCTGCAAACAGCGTTCTGATTGGCTGGACATCCTCTGGTGTAATGTTAATCGCAAAGTGATTGGGGGCATCCGGTGGAATCTGAGATTGCCACTCCGTAATAAGTGCTGTTCTAACGAGGTACAGAATCAGGAGCAGCATAATAGCCAGCCCGAAAACCAGAATCTGCAAGGTATTTTCCTGCCCCCGTCTCTGCATACCTGCCAGCGCCAGCCTCCAGGCGCTACCAGCCTGCATCCCCAGAACCCTGCCGCTTCTAAGTAGCAGAAACGCAACCGCAAATAGCAGCGCTAACGATATGACAGAGCCGCTAAAAATAATTAATGTTAGATTGATATCCTGGGAGTACCACCACATCAGGCCAAGCGTTCCGAGAACAGCGAAACTATAGGTCATTCTGTCTGCAACACTGGCGTCACCCAGATCGCGGCGAATAACCCTAACGGGGTCAATTGAACGAAGTTTGAGTAACGGCGGCAATGCAAAGCTTAAAAGGCAGATAAAACCCGTCACTAGCCCTAGTAACACCGGGCGCATCGAAGGCTCCGGTAGCTCTATCGGTATATAGGGAGCAAGGATTCTCGCTACACCCATCTGCATGGCATAGCCTATTGCTGCACCCAACAGGGTTGCTGCGGAACCAAGCGTGACAAATATGGTGATAAAAATCAGGTCGACAGAGCGCGGCGTCGCCCCAAGCGTTTTCATAATGGCCACGTGATCGTAGTGCCTAAGGCTGTATCGTTGCGCAACAAGGGCTATAGCAACGCCAGCAAGCACAACTCCCAGCAAACTACCCAATAGCAGGAAACGTTCTCCGCGGTCGAGTGCGTTACCAATTCCCTCGGCCCCTTCCTTTACACCAAAAATTCGCGCCTCAATCCCCAGCCTTGGCTTTACCCACGTTTCAAACTGTTCAAGGCGCTCTCTGTCTCCCGCAAACAGGTATCGATAGGTCAGGCGGCTTCCCGGTTGCACCACTTCCGTCGCCGGAACATCAGCCATGTTCATTAACACTCGTGGCCCGGCATTACCAAAACCGCCCCCCCTGTCAGGCTCCTTTATCAGAACACGGGTAACGGGAATGCTGGATACACCAACGTCCAGCAGGTCTCCGGGTGCGACATCAAGTGAAGGGAATAATCGGCTTTCAATCCAGATCTCTCCGGGCGACGGACCCGTGTCGACCGGTGCTCCCCTGACAAAGGGTTCATCACCGGCAATCAGTTTCCCGCGCAGCGGGTAATGCTGGTCCACGGCTTTTACAGAGGTGAACTGCGCTCGCTCTTCGGAAAAAACCATCGAAACAAAACCCAGAGTTTCAGATGTTCTGAGCCCAAGAGATGTCGCGTAGTCAACAATTTCTGCGTCTATAGGCGCATCGGAGGAAATCACCTTGTCAGCAGCAAGGAAAGTCGCAGATTCTGTTAAAAGCGCCTGCTGCAAACGATCGACAAAAAGCGACACTGTCGTCACTGTACCCACAGCAATCACCAGTGATGCCAGCAGAAGCGTCAGCTCACCCGCACGCCAGTCGCGCCACAGCAGTTTCAGGGCCAGGGAAAAAATATTCACGAGTTAGCCTCCAAGACTGGAAACTACTTCCGGTAGGTTCGGCGGCTCAATGAGTTCACCGGACGCTATATGAATACTACGTTCACAACGATCAGCAAGCCGGCTGTCATGCGTGACCAGTACCAGTGTCGTGCCAAACTCCGCATTGAGCTCAAAGATCAGATCAATGATATGTTGGCCGGTCGCCGTGTCCAGATTTCCTGTTGGTTCGTCTGCAAACAGAATCTCGACAGAGGAAGCAAATGCCCTCGCAATTGCCACCCGCTGCTGTTCACCACCCGAGAGTTGGCGCGGGTAATGATTCACCCTGTGACTCAGGCCAACTCTATCGAGTAGTTCCTTTGCCTTGGCCTGGGCTTCACTATCTCCGGTAAGCTCTGCAGGCAGCATCACGTTTTCTATCGCACTCAGGCTCGCCAGCAGCTGAAAAGACTGGAATACGAAACCCACCAGTTCGGAACGGACTTTCGCTCTTTTTTCCTCATTGAAGGAGGTGATCTCGTAGTCTCCCAATGTTATCTTGCCTCGACTGGGAGTATCCAGACCCGCCAGAAGGCTTAACAGGGTAGTTTTACCCGAACCGGATGCTCCCACGATGGCTACCGACTCGGATTTCTTGATTTCCAAATCGATCCCTTTCAATATAGTCAATTGCCCTTCCGAGGTGCTGACTGATTTTCCAAGGTCTTGTGTTTTGATCATTGCTCGCTTCACTAAAATTATTATCGCTCTGTATTGTTTCGGTACCAGCCAACTCGCTCTCGCGGACACTCTACTTGTCTATGGAGACAGCATCAGTGCTGCCTACGGCATGGATCAGGAGCAAGGTTGGGTAACCCTGCTGGCCAACCGTGTCGCCGCCTCCCATCCTCACTACCAGGTCGTCAACGCCAGTGTCTCTGGCGAGACCACGGGCGGCGGGGTCACAAGGTTACCGAAAAGCCTCGCCTTTCACCAACCAGATATTCTTGTCCTTGAACTTGGCGGCAATGATGGACTTCGCGGCTATCCAATCTCCCGCATCCGTGACAATCTGCAAACCATGATTCAGCAGGCCCAAGACAGTGGCGCCAGGGTTCTATTAATCGGTATGGTTTTACCGCCTAACTATGGCCGACGTTACACTCTCGCCTTCGAAAAGGTGTTTTCCACTCTCGCAGAAGAATACTCGCTGCCGTTTGTACCCTTCCTGTTGGACGGCATATCGACGGGGAAGGACCTCGTTCAACGGGACGGTATCCATCCGACCGTGGAAGCTCAACCCAAGCTATTGGAAGATGTCTGGCCTTCCCTTGAACCGATCCTCTAGACCGCCTGACCGAGCAGTACCTCCCGCTCTTTCCAGTCGGGCATCACTTCTCCGAGCAGCGCGTAAAAACTGGCATTGTGGGCGAAATGCCTGAGATGGCAAAGTTCATGCGCTATCACGAAATCTATCTGTGGCAGGCCCGCTTTCATTAACCACAGATTTAGGCACAGCTCCCCTTTTGATGAGCAGCTTCCCCAACGCGCTCTCATTTTACGTACCGTCATTCGTGATGGATCAGTCCGGGATGAAAACAAACCACCAATCACCTGAATTCTTTCAGGGAACAGGGCCTCCGCCTGCCTTCGATACCAGTGAATAATTTGTTTCTCGACGGCTTCGGGCCTGGAAGGATTGGCGCATGAAACATAGATACTAGTATCGTCCGCTTCCACAACATTGAAGCGACTCTTGGTCAGCACGAGCGGTACTCGGCGGCCTAGATAACTAACCTCCCCGCCGGCTGTATAGTTATTACACGGTGCAGTTATGCGACCTGCCAGCTCCGATTCCGCAGCGATAATCCAGTCAAATTTGCTGCCGAGAAATGAATGAATGTCGCGCCAGGCGCAATTTGTCGGGACCCGAAGCTCGGGCAAAACACCTTTTTCCACATACAGGGCCATCGACTTCCTGCGACGCCGGATTACCCTGACATGAATCGCTATATGCTGCCGTTTTAGCTCGTAAAGGTATTCTGAAGAGCGTCCACCGGCCTGATGATCCAGACACGTGACCTCAATCCCTCCTGCATACAGGGCGCCGCTCACCGGAATCTATACACGGGCAATGATCATCCTGATTAGAGACTGCCCCCAAGACACGGCGGAGACATTGGGGCCTCTCCTTTTTTCTTACGCCACTCTTTCGCCGTGTAGGTATGAATTGCTAGCGCATGAATATCGTTAGCCAGTTCATGACTGAGGATCCCATTCACTTGCCTATGCCTGGCGATCAAAGGCAAAGCCTCAAAAGCCTCACTGACCAGAACTACCTTAAAATGGGACTCCGATCCGGCCGGGACGTTGTGGTTGCCGCTTTCATTCACGACTTCCAGGTGCTGCAAATCCAGTGAGCCCGCAAGTTTCTGTATTATTCTTTCCTGAACTACTCTTTCCTGAAACATTTTTTCCCTGTTCTACATTCCGCACTAACCCTTTTCGGTCAGTCTATAAACCCCGTCCCAATCAGCGCCCGGTGGATTATCGGTAAACGCCTGACATCTGGATATGTAAGTCTGAGCGGGACCATCGTCGGCGAAGATCTCAAGACAGGCCGAGAACTCACTCTTCGCGCGCTGAAAGTCACCTGCTTTGTAAAGTTCCAAACCCTTCGAGAATTGGTCGACGAGATCCGCTTCCGCGTCGCTTGTCTGGTTCTTCCTGTTCAGCAACTGATACACGGTAACCGGCTCACTCTTTCCTACCACCGTGATTCTGTCCAGCTCACGGACATCAACATCCGCCTCACAAAACCTATAGGTAGATTCGGAAATCATCATTCCTGACCCATAGGCTTTATTAGCACCTTCCAGACGCGAGGCCAGATTCACCGCATCACCCATGATGGTGTAGTTCATTCTTTGCTTGGACCCCATATTACCTACCACCATCGTCCCTGTGTTCATACCCATTCTGACCACTAGAGGAGTAACACCTTGCTCCAGCGCCCTAGCTCTGAGCTCTATAAGCCTATCGTTCATTTCTATCGCGGCAAAACAGGCTCTCTTGGCATGATCCGCCTGCCTGGTCGGCGCACCCCAAAAAGCCATAATGGAATCACCCTCGAACTTATCTACCGTGCCTTCAGCCGCAAGGATAATGTCGCACATATCTGTCAGGTAGTCGTTCAACACTTGAACCAATTCCGATGGCGTCAGGCGTTCTGATATGGTCGAGAAGCCTCGAATATCCGAGAAAAAGGCTGTCATCTCGCGTTCTTCACCACCTAACTGAATCTTCGAGGGGTCATCAACCAGATTTTCAACCACCTTGGGCGAGAGGTATTGCCCAAACATCTCTCGAATCATCGTCTTCTGGCCCATTTCCGAGATGTAGAACCTCATGTTGATGACAATGATCGAGAAGACCGAAGCTATAAACAGGTAACTTATAGAGAACACCAGGCCAAAACTGATATAGGTGTAGGTGGTGAACAAGACAAAGAGAACTAGCACGGCAATGCTAATGCTGTTCCTGGGAAGAGGCGCCTGGATCATGCGAGTACACAAAAAGACTGCCAGCAACAGAAACCCAACCAGCAACTCCGTGCCCAATGAGGCAGCTTTCAGTGGACCATTCTTTATGATGGTCGAAATCGAGTTCGCAATCACTTCAACGCCGAAGACGTTCCCTACAGGCGTTTCAAACTGATCGTGGGCAACTTCAGCAACCTCACCAATCAGGGCGATCTTGCCGACCACAAGGTAGGCAAGATCCTCGAGCTCTTCTTCATCATCCACAAACAACAGATCCGACGCCGAGATACCGATAATCTCATGCAGACTGGAAACACGATCAGACACGCCAGGCAGATACGGATAATCAATATACATTTCGTCAAACTGATCGAGTTGCACTTCTATTTCTGGCCCGATGCTCAACACACCATTTACAAGCTCGGGCTCTTCGTCGCGAGACATAGAGACAGCCTTTACCGCAAACGGCCACGAGTCGTAAAGGTTCACCATTTCCTTATGGATACGCAGGCGAACAATGCTTTCAGAAATCGCGCTGTTCGACGCTATGTTCGAGTAACCTTGGTCGGTCACGTCATTAAATCTGTCGATTGCAGTATTGAGTCCCAGGTATTCCCCTTCCTCTATCTCGGCCTGGGAGACCAGTAATACATTGCCTGCCTCCGAGAGCGCATCCTCCAGAGTTGGATCCTCTCCATAGGCACTGTTGAAGTCGAGCAGCATGTCGATAGCAACGACAGAAGCACCCATATCCTGCAACCTCAGGATAATCGTCGAAAGGTCTGTTCTGCGGAGAGGGTACTTGTCGTACTCGGAGTAAAATTCTTCATCAGTGAATACGATGACGACATCTTCAGATGGGCTGGTGAAAAACTCATCACCATAGTGAGTGCGAAGAATCTGACGATATGAAAGCGTTTCGTCTTCGATTAGCGAGAACGCCTCCCGATACTCCAGAAGCATCGCCAGGAGAAAGAAAAAGACGACACCGATCAGGTCATAACGTAGTTGATTAGCGTCTACCATTCCCTATGATCCATGAAACCCCACAAGCATCTTATAAAACACTTGTGGGGTTTTACAATAAATTAACGGCTAACCGAGTATAACCGCCAGTCGTCTGGAAGACAGACTAGTAATCTTCTTCCAGGGCCGCATTATAAAGCCTCGCTTCCCTTTCCCTGAGATTACTCAGCTTCAAACTTTGATAAGACTGAATCAGCAGCGGTCGCATGTCATTGTCGTCTGGATTCTCATCAAAATACTCTCGATAAGCATCCATCGCAGCGACATACATACCCCGTTCTTCTAGCAAATTAGTTTCGAGAAAAATATCGTCGCCGATCTGCTCTAACACTGCATTCAACTCCTTTTCGTCGGCAGCTGAAATGACTTCAAATTTACTGACTTTCTTTGGTATGTAGCTACCATCTCTGTCGTAAACCTCTACTCTATAGGTGTGCTCGCCCACGCCACTGTCTGCCACAGAATAACGGATCATTTCGGCCGTGGACTGGGCTGACACGTGAATTGGTGCGCCGTCATCAATAACCAGCATATATGACAATTCAGGACAAGCGTTCCTCCAGACAAGGTCTGAGTGGCTAGGGGACACGGTAACACTTCGAATCGTGCGTACCTTGTTATCGCAGGCTTCTTCCCCTGAATTAACGCCCCTTCGCACAGTCGTGTACCGCTGCGCCTTGGCAAATTTGTTCATCAGGCTCTGAAACAGGCTTGTCTCTTCCTCTTGGGGCTCGGACAAGCTACCGGCAATAACAATTACCTTACCACCATCAATCTCAATCTGGCTGTTCGAACCTAGTTCCTGGGACATACCAGACGACTGGTTGATGAGCATCCCAGAACCGTCTTTTCCCGTTTTGAGGTGATAACCGGAAAACAAATATTTAGTACGCCGCACCGGATTCCATCTGGTGCCATTTCGACTGTATTCGACCTGTCCTTCAATCTGCACAAGCTTCGCGACCGGTGGCTCTTTCGCGAACACCTGACTACTGGTGATTAGCACTAGTAGACTGACTAGAAAACCCAAACCTAATTGATTCGCTTTCATTGTATTTCCTCCTGTTCATTACCTTTTAGCAATAAACAAATAACTCATTTTTGATATTTAACTACAGGATTCCGAAACATTTATCTTACATCAGTCGCGAATCCATGGAGCACCACTTGTCGGCTATCTATACCACTTCAACCCAACCCGGCGTCCGTCCTCGATGAAAAGATCAAATTATCCTCTGCACCTGCTACGCATTATAACCCACCAGCAGTGCCCATATTGTGCACCGCGTCACACTCTAGCCCTTAAATTGTACGCCTTTTGTCGGCGCAGCCAAACTATATAGCGCCTATGCACCAAGCTGCGCCGCCTAGCGTGAGTGTGGTTTTCTCCACTATGCCCTGGTTACTCAAACCAGTTTACGATACGTTCAACTAATCCTTCCCTGGACTCACTGGGGTAGGGCTTCGCGACATGAGTGAGAATTACCGAGACGTTATCCCGACCTCCATTTGCGTTAGCCAATTCGACAAGATATTCCGCCAGTTCCGGTAGATTACGACTCAACTCAATGAACGCCTGCTCAATGTCCCGGTCCCGCACCATATCGTGAAGGCCATCCGAACAGAACAGGTAGACATCATCTACCTCGACCTCGTACTCATGACACTCAACTTCCACAAGGGGCGCCACGCCGAGTGCACGAGTTACTACATTTTTCTTATCCGATACCCGTGCTTCTTCCCTGGTCAATAGCCCCTTGTCTATCAGTTCCTGTACAAAACTGTGATCCTTCGTGACCTGCTCCAGGACATTATCGCGAAACCTGTAAACACGAGAGTCGCCAATATGGGCAATAGACAACTTGTTGTCATAGAACAGGCTGGCAACGATCGTGGTGCCCATCCCCTTACATTGGGGCAGAGTCTGGGAGGTATGGAAAACGGCGTCATTAGCCATCTGTACCACTTTCTGAACCACCCTTGAATCCATAGGCATCTCAGACTCTTCGGAATCGAGCTCGGCTGGCAGGGACGAATTCCCGAGGCGGTAGCCGGTGAGCTCTTCCATTAGAAGATGTACAGCCATTGAACTGGCGACCTCTCCGGCATTCAGCCCACCCATACCATCGGCCAGCACTGCAATGCCAAGCTTGGCATTGTCAGCGATATAATCTTCATTGTGGTCCCGAACCAAACCTTCGTGGGTCCGTCCGACTATAGAGAGCTGGCTGTTGAGATTAACACTCTTCATCAAGCGTTCCCGGCATTGTTTTCCGTACTTTCTGCGCCCATACGTTCCATGCAGACTTTTAGGTGCGCCGCCAGCTTCTTACCACTCTGGTAGCGCTTCTCTGGTCGCTTACCCATCGCATTGTGGATGACTTTCCGCAATGCAGGATTAATGTCGGGCTTGACCTTCTTAATGTCAATCGCCGAATCATTCACTATGGAGTACATCAATGTCGCCATCGAATCACCTTTAAAGGGCAGCTCACCGCAGACAAGCTGGTAGAGCACAACCCCAAGGGAAAAAAGATCAGCACGACCATCAACTTTCTTGCCCATACACTGTTCAGGAGACATGTAGTTGGGTGTCCCAAGCACTGTGCCGGTTCTTGTTTTACTTGAATCTGTAATACGAGCGATTCCGAAGTCCGTGATTTTGGCTATTCCTGTATCCGGGTCATACATGATGTTCGACGGTTTAATATCGCGGTGCACTACCTTCTCACCATGAGCATAGTCCAGGGCGATAGCACAGTCCGACACTATTCTCAGAACATCACCCACCGGCAGGAGTGAATCTGTCTTAATGTGACGATCAAGGTCATACCCCTTGAGCAGTTCCATCGCTATATAGGCCAGGTCGTGGTCTTCCCCGGCATCATATATCGCAACAATATTGGCATGGTTCAGGCGGCCCGCAGACTCAGCTTCCCTGAAGAATCTCTCTTTAACATCCTGCAGCTCATCCTCACCAAAACCCTGTGACAATCCCATCGTCTTGATGGCAACGGCGCGATTAATCTTGGGGTCCTTACCCAGATAAACAACCCCCATGGCACCCTGCCCCAGTTCGTTCTCGACCTGATATCGACCTAGCATGGGTTTTTCAACCGAGCCATCTTCATTGACGATAGTGGCTCCGAGCATCTGCATGCTATTGCCACCTGTCAGCACGGCGTCTTCCATCGAGCTACAACGGGCGATTCGTTTTTGTATATCCCGGAAACCGGACTCTGTCTCTCCGATGAACTCGTAACAGGACTGCGCCTTGTTGTACTGGCGCTTACGCTCGTAATCCAACCCCAGGTTATAGATCAGGTTATAGGTGTTTTCCTCTGGAGTGCAACGGCGGTATTTCTCAAAGGCCGCATCTAATTGACCCTGCCCCTGATAAGCCAACCCCAGCATTCTGCTGCTTTCTGCAGAATCTGCAGCACTCACTGCCTGGTTTTTTTCCGCTATCATAAACAACCGCATACTTATCGCGACCAGGGTAACCAGCCCAGCCAGCATTGCGTAAGTCATGGAAATAACCAAACCCAGATACACATAAAGCGCACCGACTGCCAAAATATAGACCAAATAGACTCCTGCCGCTGCAAACACACGGCCTGCGAGTCCCTTCACGGCACCGGTGATAAGCAGGGCGACTAGCAACAAAGCCGTCACCAAAGACTCAACTAAGGTACTCGCTGGTCTTAGGGGAGCCCCATTCATCATTGTGCTGATAGCATTTGCTATAATCTCTACTCCGTAGACCGAACCCGTCGGGGTATTGTATTTATCGTGAGTCACTTCCCAGGTATCACCGACTAATACAATTTTGTCGCCAAACACATATTGCCATTCCTCCGCTTCCTCAGCGGTCGCATTCTCAAGGTCAAGAATCTCTAGCGCAGAGAACCCTGCAGCACCTTCAAACAGGTATCGGGTACCTGCGTCGAGGAGGGGAAAATCTATGTAGATGTCACCAAACTGATCGAGTGGCGCGCGTAGCCTGTCGCCAAGCACTAGCGTATTGCCCTCAAGGCGCGGTTCAACCTGCCAATAGGACGCCAGCGCCTGCACAGGATAGGGCCAACCATCTTTGTTACTCGTGATGTCCTTGTGTATTCGAAGTCTGCCAAGACTATCGACAATCGCACTGGTGGGTTCCAGGTTTGTATATCCCGTCATCGAAGTCTCATTTAATACTTCGGTCGGGTACGACAGACCCGTAAATTTCTCGTCTTCAAAATTAGCGTAGGACACTAGAAGTACATTGTCTGCGGAACGTAACATTTCCGCGGTGGGTTCATCCTCCCCGTAGGAACTTCTAAAATCCATCAGGAAGTCGAGCCCAACCACCCGGGCACCAAATCCCGAAAGAATTTCCGCAATCTTGCCCAGGTCCGTACGACGAAATGGAAAGCTGCCGTACTCTTCGTACAGGGCTTCATCCAGCGCAACGATCATGATCTCGTCCCTGAGCTTTGTCAGTTCAGGGTCACCAAAGACAGTTCGGAAGATTTGACGAATGGAAATTGTTTGGTCTTCCAGAAGCGAAAAGACCTCGAATCGCTCGGCAGGGATCGTCAATAGGAAAAAAACAATCGTTATTGCAACATCCAGACGTTTGAGTGGATTCTTCATAACTTAGCAGTTTACCCCTCAGCGGGCAGGTCGCGATGCACCAACACCCTGTTTTCTTGACAATATTGAGGCATCAGCGTTGACATGTCCATTCCACCTTATCGGGAAATCTAGTATTCTTAACGACTTTCCAGTGCTAAGAACCTCGATGCTAACTGTTATCTCTCCCGCCAAAACTCTGGATTTTGATACGTCGCCTACGACTTCAAAATCCTCAACGCCAATTTTCAAATCGCACACCAATGCTCTCGTTGATGTGATGCGCCAAAAATCGCCTGCAGAGCTCAGCAAACTTATGGGTATTAGCCCAAAACTTGCAGCGCTCAATGTTGAACGATTCCAGTCATTCAAGCCGCGTTCGAAAACGACCAAACAGGCGCTGCTGGCATTCAAGGGTGATGTCTACATAGGACTGGAAGCCGAAACTTATGGCGAAAGAGATTTTAATTTCGCACAGAAAAACCTGAGAATTCTTTCTGGACTTTACGGCATCCTCAGGCCTCTGGACATGATCAAACCTTACCGGCTGGAGATGGGTACTCGCCTGAAAACCAAAAGCTGCAAAACACTTTATGAATTCTGGGGCGACGAGATTGGCGATGCGCTAGGAAAAGAACTCTCTGCACACCGAAACAAAACGCTGTTAAACCTTGCGTCTGTCGAATACTTCAAGGCTGTCTCAACCGGCAAGCTACCGGGCAAGGTGATTACCCCTGTTTTCAAAGACTACAGTAAGGGCACTTACAAGGTGCTCGGTTTTTTTGCGAAAAAAGCACGCGGATCGATGGCAAGTTTTATCGTTAGGAACCGGATCAGTAAGCCCGAAGATATCAAGGGGTTCTCGGAAGACGGCTACCAGTACAACAAAACCTACTCAACAGATGACCAGTGGGTATTTACCCGGAAGGCAAGCTAACAACCGATCACAGAGCTATCTTGAACCACCTCCAGCAGCTGGCTAGAAATCCATCTTGAATCATCAACTGACAGCCAAAACCTCTTCTAAAAGCTTTCATGCGAACATGGGCATCATCGTCAACCCGTTTTCCGGGCGAGACGTCCGTCGTGTCGCTGCACGCGCCAGCACCAGCGACCACCATGAGAAGCAGCAACAGGTGACACGCCTGGTGCTTGGCGCCCTTTCCCAGGGTGTCGAGAAAATCTATCTCGCGCACGAGCCCTTCAGAATCAATGAAAAAGCGGTAGAGAACCTTCAAGAAAGGGATCAAATAGAGATCCTCAGGTTTACCCTGAGCCACTCAGCCAGGGACACGACCACAATGGCCCAAATGATGTGGGACGAAGGTTGCCGGGTGTTCATTGTGCTCGGCGGAGACGGGACATCCCGAATCGTTGCCCGGAGTTTTCCTGACGCCATCATATTGCCGCTATCCACCGGTACCAACAATGTCTTCCCTTATCGACTTGAAGCGACCGTTGCGGGGATGGCCGCCGGTCTGGTTGCCGCAGGGAAAATTCCAGCGGATCATTGCCGCAGGTGCAAACGGGTCCACATCAGGAAAAACGACGAGTCTGATATTGCCCTGATCGATGCAGTGCTGCTACGCAACGATTTCATGGGCAGCCTACTCCCATTTAAACCTGAAGACCTGTCAACAATCGTATTGACGAGAGCGGAACCAGCCTCAATTGGCATATCCCCAATCGGGGGGTTTTTCAACCCGACGGGACACCACAATGACAACGGTGTCGTCGCGCAATGTAACCCTGATGCTAGCCTCCGAGCGAACGTGCCCATCTCTCCCGGATTGCATGCTGAGGTTGGCATTGATTCTGTTCGACCAATCGCGTTAGGAGAATCTGTTAATTTCGAGGGACCAGGGATTCTGGCCTTTGATGGAGACCGAAGCATCAAACTTGCAGACGGAGAGGTCGCCATAGCCAATGTCCTGCGGGATGGTCCTTTTATCATTGAAGCTGAAAAAGTGATGGCGCTGGCCGCCTCCAGCAATCTGTTCCAGCTGTAGGCTAACTGCCACCTATTTTTGCACTGCCAAATTCCGATCAATCCGGTATCCTTACAGCCTGAGAATCAAAATGGCCCATTCAAGAGAGTAATCAATAATATGAGGTTGTTACAGCTACTGTTAATGCTTTTAGTGTTTGCGCCACTTGCGCTAACAGCAGAAGACGAAACCACGACCCAGCCGACCACCAAGACGCTGGCTTGGCCTGACGGCACCCGCTATGTTGGCGGTGTCATGGACGGTAAACGAAAAGGTAAGGGAACGATCTTCTGGCAGGATGGCACCCGTTTTGTGGGCCAGTTCGATAACGACATGCGCAATGGGCCCGGAACAATGATCCTTCCGGATGGAACGGTCTACACCGGTTTTTTCAAGAACGACGAGCTGGTTGATACTGAACGCACTATCGCCGCCAGCGCAAAAGCCGCGGCAGAGCTGGACAATGAAGAATCAGCCGCTGCGCTGCAGGGTACTGAACTGCCTATGGAAGCTGACTCGCTAGTTGACAGGCCATCTGCCACACTCACCCAGGTTGACGAAAATGATCTGCTGGAACCTGTGAGCGATCCTGAACCCGCGATTGTCCAGGATGCAGCTCCAGAACCCGAAGATGACATCGTGGCAGCTGCAGCAACCAAATCTGAGTCAATCGCTGAACCTGAGCCCGAACCCGGCCCTGAAGAATACTATTACTCCAGCGATGTAACCGACATTACAGATTCGGTCAAAGACGAGCTGATCGAGACCGTAGACCTATGGGCAGCAGCATGGTCTGATCAAAATGTTCCTCAGTACATCGCCAACTATTCCGAAGATTTCGCGGTCCCAGGCCGACAGAGCAGACGAAACTGGGAAGCACTCAGAAGAACCAGAATCAAGCGTCCAAGTTATATCAACCTCGATATCACCTATCAGCGATTTGAACTGGTCGATACTAACGTCGTGGACGTTTTCTTTCGACAGGCTTACCGTTCGAACACCTATAGCGACCTGACTGACAAAGTCCTCAGGCTCCGCAAGGAAGATACAGACTGGAAGATCTTGATCGAACGCAGTCGATAGTCTTCTTAAAATTTCAAGACATTCAGCACATCGTAAGGAAAAATATGCCTGAAGCATCAAAGCCATTCCCTTCCGCGACTATTCTCATGCTTCGAGATGGTCCTACTGGTCTGGAGACCTTCATGGTTGTAAGGCACCACCAGATCGATTTCGCCTCCGGCGCACTGGTGTTCCCCGGCGGCAAGGTTGATGCCGGCGATTATGATGTTCGCAACTACTGCGACGGCATAGACAGTGCTGACGACACAGCCGTTGCCATGATGGCAGGCGCTATCAGGGAAGCTTTCGAAGAATGTGGTATTTTGTTAGCCCGCGAGAAAGGCTCTGACGCTCTGGTGTCAGGCGAGAGGCTGAGCACCCTTGAACACTATCGTGACCCATTAAACCGAAGCGAAGTTTCACTCGTCGAATTCCTTGAAAAAGAACAACTCATACTCGCTTGTGACACGCTGCAACTCTTCGCCCACTGGATTACTCCTGAGATGCTACCCAAACGCTTCGATACTCACTTCTACCTGGCAGCAGCCCCCTCAGACCACCTGGCAATTCATGACGGTCACGAATCTGTGGATTCAGTCTGGATTTCACCGGATAACGCCATCAAGGGAAACGCGGACGGCACCTATACGATCATCTTCCCGACTCGCGTTAATGTAGAAATGCTGGGAGAAAGCTCAAATGTTGCTGATGCCATGCGGGCAGCAACAGACAGAAACATCGTTCCCATTCTGCCCTGGACTGAAAACAGGGACGATGGAAACTACATCTGTATCCCTGAAGATTCGGGTTACGTCACGACCGCGGAGAAGATGCAACGGCCACCCGCTTGACTCGAGGCCAGATTAATTTAGTTTTTTCCTAGCCCCCGAAGTCGTCGAGGAAGATATTTTCTCGTTCAACCCCAAGGTCTTCAAGCATGCCAATCACGGCTGAGTTCATCATGGGTGGCCCGCACATGTAGTACTCGCAATCTTCTGGCGCAACGTGCTCCTTCAGGTATTCATCGAAAAGTACATTGTGAATGAAGCCGGTGTAGCCTTCCCAGCCCTCGATTCCCTGATCAGATAATGCAACGTGCCATTCAAAATTCGGATTTTCTGCCGCCAGCTTGTCGAACTCATCTACATAGAACAGTTCGCGCTGATTACGGCCACCGTACCAGAAGGTGATTTTTCTATCGGTGTGAATCCTCAGTAACTGGTCAAAAATATGTGCTCGCATTGGCGCCATACCGGCACCACCGCCGATAAACACCATCTCTGCGTTTGTTTCTTTAGCAAAGAACTCGCCGTATGGCCCGAAAATAGTCACCTTGTCACCGGGCTTCTTGGTGAACAAATAAGAGGACATTTTGCCAGGCGGGAAGTCTGTACCCGGCGGTGGTGACGCAACACGGATGTTGAATTTCATCACACCTTTCTCATCCGGATAGTTCGCCATCGAGTATGCTCGAATCGTTGGCTCTGGCACGACTGACTGATGCTCAAAAACACCAAACTTCTCCCAATCGCCAACGTACTCTTCCTCGACATGAATATCCCTGTAATCGATATCATAGGGAGGAATCTCAAATTGAACATAGCCACCAGCACGGAAGTCTACTTCTTCGCCTTCAGGCAGCTTGAGCACCAACTCTTTAATAAATGTCGCAACGTTTTCATTGGAAATGACGTCACATTCCCAACGCTTAACGCCAAAGAACTCCGCAGGCACTTCAATTTTTAGGTCCTGCTTAACCGCTGTCTGGCATGACAACCGCCAACCGTCTTTCGCTTCACCGCGCGTAAAATGTCCTTCTTCTGTCGACAGCATTGAGCCACCGCCCTCCGTCACCACGCAACGGCACTGTGCGCAGGTGCCACCGCCACCGCACGCGGAGGAAAGGAAAATGCCGGCATCAGCCAGGGTATTCAACAGCTTGCCCCCGGCGCTACAAGTGATCGTCTTTTCAGGATCACCATTAATTTCGATAACCACTTCACCGGTGCTTACCAGCAATCTACGAGCATACAGAATGACCAACACGAGCATCATGATGATTCCCGTAAACATGCTGACACCCAAAAAAACTTCAATAACGTTCATATCTGGACTCTAAAAACCTCTTCAATGCCGGGTTATCTCTGACCCGCAGAACTTTGCCTAAAGTAAAATTCCCAAATTGGAATACCTAATGTGCAATGTCTAACGCGCAATGCCTAAAGTGAAATCTCTAAAGTGAGATGCCGCCGAAGGACATAAAGCCCAGGGACATCAAACCCACTGTGATAAAAGTGATCCCAAGGCCTCGCAGGCCTTGCGGCACATCACTGTATTTCATCTTTTCACGAATACCCGCCAGCACCACAATCGCAATAGCCCAGCCCAAACCTGAGCCAAAACCATAGACAACACTTTCCGCAAAATTGTAGTCGCGATTCACCATAAAAATAGACGCTCCGAGAATTGCACAATTGACGGTAATGAGCGGCAGGAAAACACCTAGCGCGTTGTAAAGCGCAGGGACATACTTATCAAGGAACATCTCTAGTGTCTGCACTATCGCTGCAATCACACCGATATAGGACAGGAAACCCAGAAAACTAAGATCCACATCCGGAAGCCCAGCCCAGGCTAGCGCACCGTCAGCCAACAGATACTGGTACAGTAGGTTGTTAACTGGTACCGTAATTGTCAGCACGACCACTACAGCAATACCAAGCCCCATCGAAGTTTCGATCTTCTTGGAGATGGCTATAAACGTACACATGCCTAGAAAAAACACGAGCGCCATGTTTTCGATGAAAACAGCGCGAACAAAAAGACTCAGATAGTATTCAATCATAATTAAGCCCCCTTATACCTTGGACAACGCGGTGTGACCGCCAATTTCATACTCGGGTTCTTCAATCTGCTCTGTCTTCCAGGCGCGCAGTGCCCAGATCAACAGACCGATAATAAAGAAGGCGCTAGGGGGCAAAAGCATCAATCCCATCGGTGAATACCAGCCTCCGTTTGTGACCAAAGGCATAATTTCGATACCAAACAGACTACCTGATCCGAAAAATTCTCTAATAGTGGCAACAACCATAAGCACTACACTGTATCCGAGGCCATTACCAATACCATCAAGAAAGCTCAGACCCGGAGGGTTTTGCATTGCAAAAGCTTCCGCCCGTCCCATGACAATACAGTTCGTAATGATAAGGCCAACAAAGACACTTAGCTGCTTACTGATGTCATAAGCTACAGCTCCCAACACCTGGTCCACTACAATAACCAGTGAAGCAATTATCGTCATCTGGACAATAATCCGGATGCTGCCAGGAATCTGGTTTCGAATCATAGAGATAAACAGGTTCGAAAATGCGGTCACCAGGGTCAGTGCTATACACATCACCAGTGCTACGCTCATCTTCGTCGTGACCGCCAGCGCCGAACAGATTCCCAGTATTTGCAGGCCAATCGGATTATTGACGAAAAGCGGGTTAAGTAATATTTCTTTAGTACTCATGATTTGCCTCTTTACCCACGAAAGCCGTCAAGAATGGGACCAAAACCGTCATCACCCAACCAATAGCCCACCAGGTTTTCTACACCTCTACTGGTCAGTGTTGCTCCTGACAGTCCATCAACCTGGTAATTAAACTTCGCCGATTCAGCACTCGCAGCGCCTTTAATCACCTTCAGCGCCACGCCACCATCGTCATAGATCGTCTTGCCGGACCACTGAGCTTTCCATGCGGGATTGTCGATTTCACCACCCAGGCCTGCTGTTTCGCCATGCTCGTAAAAAGTGATGCCCGAAACAGTGTTCATGTCCCCGTCCAGTGCGATGAACCCATACAGGGTAGACCAGAGACCATAGCCATGGACTGGCAGCACGATCGTTTTGATATCCCCGTCTTCCCTAAGCAGATACAGAACGCTGTATCTGGCCCGACGAGAGATAGACGCAATGTCCTCTTTTGTCTCGAGCGCCTTTGATGTGGCTGGATCTTTCGCAGCTTTTCGTTGGTCATAAGTCTGTGCTTCAATGCCAAGATCGGACGCTTCAAGGACACTCAGGACTCTCTTTTCCTGCAGATCCACGACACGAATTTCAAACTTCTCAAATTCAGCAGCGATATCCACAGTTTGCCCGGACTGTTTATCGTAAAGTCCAGCCGCCTCAAGAATATTCTTGTTCCGATCCAGCTCCTTGTTCGCCACCCTTTGTGGTTTCAGAAAGACCGCTGCGCTGGACACGACCACCGAGCAGGCAAAACACACCAGCAAGGATACAACGAGAATATTCTTCATTGAGTCTTTATTGTTTTTAGGCTCCGACACGCGCAAGCCTCCTCTTCACATTTGACCGCACAACTTGCCAATCGATTAAGGGCGCAAACAGATTTGCGAACAGGATCGCGAGCATTATCCCTTCGGGATACGCTGGGTTGACTACCCTGATCAGCACGCACATCACGCCAATTAGCGCGCCATACCACCACTTTCCGGTGTTCGTCATTGCTGCAGACACAGGGTCTGTCGCCATATAAACCATGCCGAATGCAAATCCACCCAACACGAGATGCCAGTACCAAGGCACGGCGAACATCGGGTTGGTATCGGAGCCAAGCGAATTAAACATCAGTGACGTCGCAATCATGCCAAGCATGACCCCCGCCATAATTCTCCATGACGCAACCCTGGTTATTAACAAAATGGCGCCGCCCACAAAAATAGCCAACGTCGAAGTCTCCCCTACGCTACCCTGCATCTTGCCAAGGAACGCATCCATCCAGGTAAACCCAGATGTGGCCACACCTTCTATACCCTGGAGAGCCGCGATGCCCAGGGGAGTGGCACCACTAAACCCATCAACGGCTGTCCAAACTGAATCGCCTGAGATCTCCGCGGGATAAGCAAAGAAAAGAAACGCTCTACCTGTCAGTGCCGGATTAAGGAAATTCTTGCCCGTTCCGCCGAATATTTCCTTGCCGATTACCACGCCAAAAGAGATCCCAAGCGCCGCCTGCCAGAGAGGCAGCGATGCGGGCACAATCAGCGAGAACAATATACTGGTGACGAAGAATCCCTCGTTAACCTCATGACCCCGGATCGTCGCGATCGTAACTTCCCATAGACCACCAACAACAAAGACCACCATATAAATAGGCACGTAGAACATCGCGCCATAAACCATGCAGTCCCATATGCTGTCGGCATCGTAGCCAGCCACAAGCTCCAGCAAAACTCCGCGCCAGCCTTCAAGGCTTTCCAGACCCATCGCATCCATGGCAAGGTTCGCCTGCAGACCGGTGTAATACATCCCGGCAAACATTGGGAAAAAGGCGCACCACCAGACCGTGGTCATTACCCTTTTCATATCCACCGCGTCTCGGACATGCGACGACGTTTTGGTCACATGTCCTGGCGAATAGAATATGGTGTCTACCATCTCATAGACACTATAAAACTTCTCAAATCGACCGCCGGTTTCAAAATGCGGCTCTATGTTGTCGAGTACATCACGCAACCACATAATTAGCTCTCTGTCTCAATTCGCGTCAACATTTGGCGCAGATAAGGCCCATATTCATACTTGCCAGGACACGCGTAGGTACACAGGGCAATATCTTCTTCGTCCAGTTCAAGAGCACCCAACTCTACTGATGCATCAAAATCACCGACCACCAGCGCCCTCAGCAACTGGGTGGGCAGGATATCGAGCGGCATGACTTGCTCGTAGGAACCCAGGGGAATGATAGACCGGGTGCTGCCCTCTGTTGAAGTGGACATATTGAATTTACGATTGCCAAAAGCCCCAAGGTAAAGACGGGTCAGCGAAAACTTGTTTGCGCCAGGCATCACGAATTCCAGTAGTTCACGTTCAGTGCCTTCATGAATCACAGAGATCTGGTGATGAAAGCGCCCAAGGTAGGCAGTGGCACCGGAAGCCTTGCGACCATCAAGCACCGAGCCGCTGATGACCCGATTGTTGCCGTCACTTAACTCTCCGGCACCAAGTTCATCAGTGCTCGCACCAAGCCTTGTTCGTACCAATCTTGGCTGGGTGACTTCCGGCCCAGCCAGCGAAATCACACGATCAAAAAACCGTTTACCCGAGGTGAACAAATAACCGATAGCGATGACATCCTGGTAACCGACGTACCATACATTCCGGTTAGTGTGCACAGGATGCAGGAAATGTATGTGCGTTCCGGCATTACCCGCGGGATGAGGTCCGGAAAACTGTTCCGACTGAACCTGGGGGTTGTCTGTTGCAGGCAGGCTTGCACCGGCATTGGAGCATAGATAGACCTTGCCCTCCGTGAGCCTTGCCAATGCATCTATCCCCGCGAGGAAGGCATCCGGGTGTTCCTCTATAAAGAGAGCGGGGTCGGCGCAAAGTGGCCTTGTGTCTGATGCAGTGATAAACAGTGCGCCGGGTGCCGGCGCATCTGGTTGCGGTACCTTGCTGTAAGGCCGGGTCCGAATTGCTGTCCACTCGCCACTTTCGACGAGGTTCTCAACCACTTTACCCCGCTCAAGGGTGCGCAGTTGCGCTGCGGGATAGGCAACAAAGGTTTCCGTTTCAGCATCAGGATCGACTTCGACCACCAGCGACTCAAACACACGCTTCTGGCCCCGATTTATAGCA
>OCVR010000450.1_pt1 | contig 34771 bp, 26 predicted proteins | sample 1539091 | NCBI WGS metagenome assembly OCVR01 (sample SAMEA3355530, study PRJEB22509) | marine metagenome | biome: marine; feature: coastal ocean; material: water | place: USA | collected 2010-08-07 | depth 16 m | reverse complement strand
TTCTCCTTAAAAGAACAAATGATAACTAATATTTATAATCTCATGAACATATCCAATTTTTAAATGCCGATCTTTTTCGGCTCGATAACTAGTAATTTTTAATTCAACTATTAATTATAAAACAAATATAAGTGGAGAAACAGCCTTATACAAGTACAAAAATAACATATTGTAATATATTAATAATTGTAATATGATTTTTGTTTGTACTTCTAATCACTGATTATGATATCTTTATACATGCATATTTTATTAAATGTATTTATTTTTGTTTACTTTTTATTTCAATTTTATTTTAATTGTGCAAATAAATTTTCTTGAGTTTTAGGATTATGGCAGTTTGTTAAGAGGATTGGTATTGCATAGTGACTGGGTTTGCGTGTATTCTAGGCACTTATTTGTTGAATCTAAAAAAGGTTGTTTGAAGTAGATCTTACAATGGGCAGTGAAAGTTCAGCTTGTTATACTCATAAAAAAAGGCCCACTCTGAAAATCAGGGTGGGCCTATCAATAATATTTATAGTATTTAGAATTTATTGAGGTTCCAGTACTGGTCTAGGGAACTGAATAAATACTTCATCTCCAGCTCTATCTATAGGAAGATCACCTAATCTACCAGCTCTTCTCATATCAATCCATCTGTGGCCTTCTCCAAATAGAGAATATCTTCTTTGAGTCAGTACTTCGTTGGTAAGTGATGCATCGTCCAAACCACCTGCATAGGCGTCTAGTCCATTAGCAGTTCTAACGGCATTGATCATGCCGGCTGCCATATCGTTGTCACTACCGATATTTGCTTCTGCTGCTATAAGCACTAGCTCTTCGTTACGGATGATGGATACTGGAGCATCGTTAGAGGCATATACACTTACAAGTTGATCGCCAGATAGTTCATCTATCATAGCTTCATCTACAGTAGTTACTTTGCTTAGTCTATTGTCACCAGATTCTGCATCTGTCACAAATGTTGGATGTGCCATATACTTTTGTGTCTCAGGGTAGAAAATAGGGTTAAGTTGATCGTTACCCGATCCAGAAAATATATGAGCTGGTCCAGCATTCATGTCTCCTGCAGCATCTATGAAGGATCCTCCTAGTGCTGAAATAGCACCTGAATTGTTGCCTGCATACAACTGGACTCTAGCCATCAATGCATTGATGAATTGAGTAAATGTTGATGGAGTGTCATATCCTGTAAATCCACTTGATAAACCAAATTGGAAATCACTACCTGCTCCAACTGCTTGAGTTTTAGCTGTTTCAAGTATTGCTATGATACCCGTTAATCCTTCTGAGTAAGAAACAAAAGGTCCTAAGTTGTCTGGATTTTCTATATCTAGCCTCACACCATTATTAAACTGTCTGTTAAGTGTAAGTAAGAGTTGGTAGGCTTTTACTGTATTGGCGAAAGCATAAAATCCATTCTTACCTGCATCATCTAATCCTGCTGCAGAATTAGATACAGCATTGATAAGGTTCTGTGCATTACGTGCAGATTTATATCTCGCTCCAAATGATCTTGTGGTAAGAAATCCATTGTTGTCAAGTACTCCATCACCATCTCCGGCACCAAGTAGTTCTCCTGTATACCTTGGATCAGTACCATTGAGATCATAATATTCTCTACCTACGATAGATACTGTCTGATAGTAAAACTCCATATCATTACGCATGTCGGCTTCTACACCAGTAGCTAGTAATTGAAGCTGAGCTGAAGTTGCATCAGTTGCATAGCTCTCTTGAGTAGGACCGTTAGGGTTGGCTACTTCGTCTAGTGAGCATGATGCCATTCCTACTACGAGGAATAATATCAATAGTTTATTAAATATATTTTTCATTATTATTTTTTTTAAGTGGTGTTATTAGAATGTTGCAGTGATGTGGAAGTTGATACGCTTACTTGCTGGATAAGGAGTTACCTCGATACTGTTAGCTAGTACGTTACCACCAAAGTTAGATACCTCAGGATCATAACTGTTGTAATCGAAAATGTTGATCAAGTTTCTCGCTGATACACCAATTCTTAGGTCAGCAAGATCTTTAACATTTTCTTTAGAGATGTTGTAGTATAATCCGATCTCTCTCATACGGATGTAAGATGCATCTTCGATCCATGGTCCTGCATTACCAGCAAACCATTGAGTAGTTCTGTAGTCACCATTACCAAGCTCACCTGATGGATCTAATGTCTTATCATCATAATCCCATGTTGTACCAGCAAGATCATATAGAAGCGTAGATAGATTTACTCCATCACCTCCTTTTTTCCAATGCCATACCATAGCCATATCAAAGTTGCCAAATTTCACATTGTTAATCCAACCTAAATTAAAATCAGCTTCAGCATCACCATATACAGCAAATCCATCGCCATCAGGATCACAATTGTCACAATTGTCTGGATTAATAGTACCTACGATTTGAGTAGCACTACTTCCTTCTTGGATTCGGTACTGACCTAGAGATGCAGCGAAGCCTCCAAGATTGAACGGATCGATATCTAGCTTGGTTACTTCTGATGTGTTTTTCCACCAGTTGAAATTAGTCGTCCAAGTTAGGTTTTCGTTTTCTATTGGTCTAAGTCCCAAAGATATTTCTAAACCCTTGTTGTTAAGCTCAGCAGCATTCACTACTTCACTTGTAAATCCTGTAGAAGTTGGAATTTGAGCTCGTAGCAATACATCATCAACGTTTTTGTTATAATATGTAACCTCTATACTTACTTTGTTGTCAAGTAGAGCGATGTCTGTTCCTATTTCTAATTCCTTTTGTCTCTCTGGTCCTACTAAACTATTACCTCTAAGTGTAGATGATGTTAGTCCTGAAGAACCTCCAATTACGGTACCGTTAAGTAAGTTGAACCTGTCATTAAAGTTTGCGAATGTACCAGCTTCACCGTATGCAGCTCTTAACTTAAATTGGTTAATCTGACTATCTGCATTCCAGAATCCGAACTCGTGCAGATTTACAGCTATGTTAGCTTTTGGATAATAATACATTTTGCTAGCATCACCATTATTAGTAGATCTATCACCTCTAAGTCCTATTGTTGCAAATACTTTGTCATTGAAGTTAACCTCTTCTTGGACAAAAAATCCTCTATCTTTTTGGATTATTTGATTTTGGAAAGAGGCTTGGTTGGCAGCTTGTGAGATACTAGTCTCTACACCGTTAAGATCGGTAGCTGTAGTGATAATAGTATTTCTATCAAAATCCTCTCCAGTCATACCAACTTGTGTAGTGAAGTTCATTCCACTATCAGTATAGTAATCATGTACTAAAAATCCAGCTAATCTATTAATCGTACTTCTAGTATTACCTAAGATAGATGCTCCACCAAGTGATCCGTCAGCACTAAAGAACGTCAGTGACCTCGGGAAGATAGCCTGCGTTTCTAGATTGTATTGATCTCTAGCTACTGTACCTACTAATTTAAGACTTTGATTATCTCTAGTAAATAGTTGGGCAGTTGCGTTTACGCTATTAATAAATCTGTTTACGTTTTCATCATTAGTCACTTTTGCTGTAGTTTCCAAAATGTTAGATCCTGCTCCACCTGCTGGGTAAACACCGTTAGCGTCTGGAAAAAGATTTTCCCATGGATAAGTAAATGCTTGAGCATATCCTACTGTAGTGTTAGTATTACCATTGTTGAAGAATCCTCTGCCTGATTTTGCATTGATATAATTACTACTTACATCTAGTTTGACTCTATCCGTAAGTTGATGTCCTATATTCGCACGGAATGATCCTTTCGTATATCCAGTATTTTCTACAATACCTTCTTCATCCTTGTACACACCACTAACATAGTATGTCGTCTGATCATTTCCTCCTGAGAAGCTAAGCTGAGTAGTGGAAAGTAGTCCAGTATTACCAAACAATTCTTTCTCGTAGTCAGTAAGGCCATTAGCAGCAAGAGCTGCAGTACCACCAAGAGCATCTACTGCCTCAGGTGAATAGTTTCTCTGTCCGAGTAATCTAGTTGCTGACAAAAGCCCAAATGTTTGTGATAATTTCACTTCATTCTTTCCTGCTTTACCTTTTTTAGTCGTGATGATTACTACACCAGCAGCAGCTCTAGATCCATAGATACCAGATGCAGATGCACCTTTTAGTACTTCTATAGATTCGATATCTTCTGTGATAAGATCAGCGATTCTGTTAGATGCATCATCTTGATTAGAAGCAGTATTACCACCACCTGCTGCAGCGGATACTACATTAGTGCCAAGTGAGATAGTAGAGTTGTCCATAAAGACACCATCAACTATGTAAAGTGGTTGTTGACTACCGAATATAGAAGTTACCCCTCTAAGCTTGATAGACATACCTCCACCTGGAGCTCCAGAGTTAGATCTGATATCTGCCCCTTTGATCTTACCGTAGAGTGCACCTTCCATAGTTGGTTGTGATGTCACACCAGATATCTCGGATGCACCGATAGAAGCTACAGCATTTGCGAGATTAGATCTCTTTACGTTCGTGGCAAGACCTGTTACTACGATTTCATCTAATTGATTTGTAGATTCTGCTAATATGATATCTCCACCTGGAGAATCAGCGGATACCATTATTGTTGACGACTTGTAGCCTAAGTAGGAAAACTCAAGCTCAGCATCGGACGAGTTTACCACGATCGAATACATGCCATCTATGTCAGTAATGGTACCTAGAGTAGTACCTTTTACGAGCACTGAGACACCGATGAGCGGCTCGCCAGATGCTTCTATTATTTTACCTTGTGCAGTGAATTGAGCATGCATAGTAGCAGCAAAACATAGCATCAAAGCAAATAAAAATGTAAATTTTGTTTTCATACCTTTTACAATTATTTGGTTATTAATTAGTTTTAAAAATAGGCGTTGAAAAAGTGATAATTTGCTAAATTACTTTACAATTTTCAAATCCTTAATTGAGATTCAGCTAACAAGATATAATAAATATATCGATATGTTAAGATATTGTTAGCATATTGAGTTCTTAGGCAGAACGACTAGGAAACATGGTATGTGGAGCTAAAAGACCGAAAAAAATCAATAAAACAATTAAACGAAATAATGTATCGTGCAGAGGTTTTCAAGTGATGTATACGGAACAATACACCGATATTAGTTAATTAAAAAGGACTAGAAACTTGTGGAATTTTTAGGTATGAAGTATCAGTAAGAGCTTCCATAAAAGCTAATAGAGCATCTCTGCTTTCTTGAGATATCTCTAAGTTCGATACTAATGGATCTTTGTTTCTAGCAGGCTGGATACCGGAGTTGTAGTGATTTAATACATCATCCAATGATATAAATCGACCGTCATGCATATACGGCGCAGTCAGTGCTATATTACGAAGAGTAGGGGTCCGAAATCTACCCGTATCATTCTCAATACCGTTGATTCCAAGGCCGATATCTTCGAATAAGGTATAGTCATTTCCTACACTATCGAGACCATTATTATGGTAGCTGTTAGCTGTAAACAAAGGTACATTATGACAATGGTTGCATTCTGCATCTTTGAATCCATCATCAAAATCAAAAAACATACTATGGCCTAAATCTTCTTCGTCTGTTAAGCTAATTTCTCCTCTTGCATATTGATCGTACCTGCTATTGCCAGAGATAATGATTCGTTCCCATTGTGCTATAGCTTTACCGATGAGTTTTCTATTGATTTGGCTTCTATCAACTATTCCAAATGCCTTTCTGAATCTCGGAGCATAATCTTCATGCACTTTTAACTTTTCGATAAGCGCGTCTAAATCATTGCCTTGTTCTATAGGATCTTCGATAGGGTGGAGAGATTGTTCTTCCAAAGTTTGTACTCTTCCGTCCCAAAATAATCCACTATAATAGAATCCGACATTAACCAAACTCATAGAGTTCCTGCTTGTTTGCTGCCCGCTGATACCAATACTACTTCTAAGTCCATCAGTAAATGCTAGCTCTGGAAAATGGCAAGAGGCGCAAGAAACTGTACTATCTGCAGAAAGTATAGGGTCATAGAATAGTCTTCTACCTAATTCTACACCTTCTAAAGTCATAGGGTTATCCTCAGGAATCTCTAGTATGGGGAAACCATCTGGAACATCAACTACATAAGGCTCAGGATAAAAAGGAATATTTTCGAGATCTCTTGATGACATAATCTGATCACCGTCACAGCCTACTATGAATATAGCTGATAAGATGACTAAAATGATATTTCCAATGAGTCTGTTCAATGAAAGCTTAGAGGTATATAATATAAAAACGATAAAGTTATACGGTTGGTTTTAATTCTTACACTATTTACGATTAATAACGTCACTAAACATCTAATAAGACAAATCAAATACTCAAGTAACTAGAAATTAGGTAAAACTGCATCGGTCAGATTATTCCCTATAGTAGCAATGACTTCCGACTTGTTCATAGTATTATAATCTATACCAAGAATCAGCTGTTCATAATTAATCTTAATATTGACATCGAGAGAGGATCCACGTGCTTGGCTAATGAGTATATCATCAAACACATAAGTGAAATCTGTTCCAGTGATCTGCAATGTGTCTGCGATATCATGGACACCGACTTGCCTCAGTAATATCCAGCTGTTGACGTATTGATTTTGATCCACGATGAATAGGCTGTCTCCAGCTTGAACCAATGGATGGTCACTCGTCACAGTAATAGATTGTGCTTTGTCGATTATCTCAGGTACGCCAAGGTTTATCATCAATTTCGTATAATCATTGGACTGCGTAAAGGTACCCAATGAATACCTAAATACATTGGGTGTTATAAGCGCGATGTCATCAATGGCTATTCGATCAGTTCCATTGATATCACTATACTCAAATGTCTCATCGATACGATAATCTTCTGTGCCATCGCTTAAGACTATTTCGCTAAAGTAGAATTGGGCATCCTCGATGACGAATTCTATTCCAATATCATTGGTCAGAGTATCCATTCTATTATAGCTAGTTTCTCCCAAAACATAGGCCACTAATAGAGACAGGGCGGGATATGTACAGCAGTCTTCACAATCTACATCTGACGCTACATTATAATTAGATGAGTTAGGATCTAGGCAGCCTTCTACATTTTCGTAGCATGAGCTGAGACTTAGCATTATTACTAATAATCCGAAAACTATATTAAGATTTTTGCTGTTTCTGCTTATCGGCATATTCTCTGACGATTTTTTTAACGATTTTTTTTACTTGTGTAGAAAAGTCTTTCTCTAGTATCCAATTGAGATAATGTCTGTCTTTGTATAGTAATTCAGCAGCTGGCTGACCTACATATTTACCAAAATTAAAGACGATCTCTCCCTGATGATTATACTTAAAACGTTGCGTAGCGTCAACTGTGCGCGTATCACCAATAAATTTTGCAATAGCAGCCATATCATTTTTGATTGGACGTTTAGTGGTATAACCATCGCTGTCTTCATAGTCAGTCTCCTGATACATAATCAACTGACCCTTAAGTACATCGACAGTAGCTCTTACATCTGCTAAAGCATCATGAGCGTCTTCTAACTTCTTACCGCAGAAGTGCTTGAGCGCAGCTACCAATGTACGCGGTTCCATCTTATAAAATATCTTCTGTACGTCTATGGCTCTGCGATTGTCTACATCAAAGTCGATTCCAGCTCTAGCCATCTCTTCCATGAGCATGGGTATATCAAATCGATCAGAGTTATATCCGCTTAAATCAGCATCACCGATAAAGTCATTGATCTCGTCTGCCACTTGGATGAATGTAGGCTTGTTTGATACTTTATCTGGAGTAATGCCATGGATTGCTATAGATTCTTCAGAGATAGGAATACCGGGATTAACGAGCATTTCCTTTTCTATTGGTTCTTCACCTCCTTTCGGATATTTGATGAGAGCGATCTGTACTATTCTATCTTTCATCACATTGAGTCCAGTAGACTCTATATCAAAGAATACTAAGTCTCTATCTAAATTGAATTTTATGTCCTGCATATGTAGATGTCGTTTTATATGTATATATTATCTTAGATCAATCGTGAACGAGTATGAAACAAACTATATAGATGTATGTACAAATATCTAGCTTTTCATGTTTGTTTTAGATTCGTAAAGATAGTAATGTGTATGGGAATGATTGGAGAAGGTTCAATCTTCTTCCAGAATAACTGTTAGGAAAGATAAATTAGATAATATCCAAGTTGGAGTAGACGAGCTCGTCCAAATCAATAAAGCTATTCAGGTACAAAAGTCGAAAAAAAGTAGTCGTATTTTGGTTTGATTATTTAATCAATGTTGAGTTGCAAGAAATACTTCAAACCCATCACTCATAGTCATCTCCAACTCGCCATCTTGATCCGCATCATGAATCCAACAAGCTTCTACGCCTGGAAGATTGGCGATGAGATCTTGACTCTGCGCTAATCCCATGACCATACAAGCGGTAGCATAGGCGTCCGAAATCATACAATTATCAGCGATGACTGAAGTGCTAAGTAGGGTAGTGATCTCTGGAAGTCCGGATTTTGGATTGATAGTATGCCCGTATTTTTTTTCTCCAGCTATATAGAAATTGCGGTAGTTGCCTGAGGTTGCTATACCTTTGTCAGATATTGATATGACCAAAGCAAATTCATTGATAGAGCTGTTCTCAACAGGATTATTGATGCCTATGGTCCAATCTTTATTTGAGGGACTAAGTCCTTTGGCTAGACCATCGCCACCGATATCTACTAGATGGTTGTTACAGCCATTGCTAAGTAGATAATTACTTATCTCATCGACTGCGTATCCTTTAGCGATGGATGAAAAGTCTATTTGCATATTTACATGTGCTTTCGATATTTGACTCGCATTGGCTAAAGTTTGAAGATGAAACCTGTTCATGCCTACAAGAGTATTGAGACTGTCCAGGGTGTTACTGGGGATATTCTCTCGCATTACTCTTCTATCTTTCCCAAATCCGTAGTAGTTGGTCATAGCTCCTACTGTAGGATCGTATAGTCCATTAGTATTTTCAAATACTTTTTTGGCGACAGTGTAATTGTTGATGAAATGTTGATCTGCAGACATATTTACTATTATATCTGGAGCAGAATTAATTCTCGATATGTATGAATCTGGTATATAGGTAGAAAGTGATTGATTGATATCAAAAAGAATACTATCGATTTGTGGCTTTAGATTTCTCTTGTGATCATCAGAATACTTGATGCTGTAATAGGTTCCCATCGTTTCACCTTTGATGGAAAAATATTCTGTTTTATTATTTAAAGCATTGTGTCTACATCCTAGTATTGTTGCAATGCTTAAAATAAATATGAAAATGATCTTAAGTGATTTCACATTTTGTTTTTTGGACTGGGTCAAAGTTACTTGTTTTCAACGATAGTATTTCTGTCTGTTTACTGTATTTATTCCCTTTCTAAAAATATCGCACAAATCTTATTAGTACCAAATTTTGATTTAATTTATAATTAAACAGATTCTAAATATGAACATACTTTCTCTACTCTAAATATCGCTTAATTTTTCAACACCTACTTTTTCTGAAGATATTAATTGTAATCAATTAATACATATAACATCAGATCAAACAGTAGGGTCCATGACCTATATGAAATTAACACAAAACTTCTTTAGTAGATAATAATGGAAAGATGATATTTGATGTCGGCCTTCAACGAAGAGGATCAAAAACTAAACATATTCTTAAGCCTGCAATGAGTTGTGATATATTGTCAGGTACCCAAGTGACAATTTATTTTCGGACCAGACTGAATTCGTATTCGTATCTCAAAATAAAGCAGATGAGAACCATATCGATATTAAAATCAACAAAGATCTTGTGTCTAAAATGATGAATGATAATATTCTATCCTTTGCGTTTCAAGGTAAGAAATATCAATACAATGTAGTATTAAAGCCAAATCAAGGTAGGGAAGAATAAGATGTAATGAATAGTCTGTAAAATTAAGCGTTTATGGCACTATATCTTTCTACAAATTTTTTCATCTCATCGACCATATCTGGTGATCCAATTGCTATCGTCACTTTCTGATGTATGTTGGTTACTGGCACAGCAAGTATACGTTCAAGACCACATGTTATAGCTTTACCTCCAGCCTGCTCTACGATCATCGCCATAGGATTACACTCATATAGAAGTCTAAGTTTACCATGTGGGTATTTACGTGTATTTGGATACAAGAATATTCCACCTTGGAATAATATCCTATGGATATCAGATACCATACTTCCAATATATCGCAATCTTAAATTAAGATCAGAGCAGTGATCTATATATCTACGCATTTCCAAATCGAATTTGAGATAGTACCCTTGATTTACTGAATAATAGTTACCAGAAGCAGGAATCTTCATATCGGAATGTGACAAACAGAATTCACCGATGCTTGGATCTAAAGTAAATCCATTGACACCATGACCAGTTGTATAGACTAGTATAGTCGAAGTGCCGTATAATACGTATCCTGATGCTACTAGTTCTAACCCAGCCTGAATACAGTCTTCTATTTCTATTTCACTATCGAAGTCAGATTTACGCTTATAGATACCGAAAATAGTACCTACACTTACGTTTACATCTATATTAGATGATCCATCTAGAGGGTCCATTACTAGCACATAATTTGCCTTCTTTCCATTTACAGCTGGAAGCTTGACGATGTCTTCATTCTCTTCTGATACAATGGCCGCACATTCTCCACTCATGCTTAGAAATTCTATGATTTTCTCATTGGCAAATATGTCCAGTTTTTGCACCATATCACCAGTAGAATTTTCTGATCCTTCTACTCCGAGTATATTCACAAGACCAGCTTTATTTACTTCGCGATTAATGATTTTAGATGCGATACCTATGTCCCTTAGTAATCTTGAGAGAGAGCCAGTAGCATCATCATGCTCTTTTTGTCTTCTGATGATAAATTCGTCTAGAGTAACTATTTTCTTGTTCATAATGCTAGTAAAAGTGTACGATTTATGTCTTCTAATCGATAACAAAGATAAGTGTGGAAGCCTATAATTCTGTGTTTTGCTACCATTAATCAAATATAAATTGGCCAACTCAATGATTATGCACATAGTGTATTATCGACACGATTTGAGATATAGGACTGCAGGTTATTAATACGATTGATTGACAGTAAATTGTAAAGCTCTATTGTAATTGATTAATCTTCACAAATAATAATTTGTGTTTTACATTTAATAGAATTTTTATCTAATTTAATTATTCCAATTATTTTAATTATTCCAATTATTCCAATTATTCAAAATGGCTATTTGTATAGATTTGATATCTATAAATGACTAGTTATGGTAGTTTAAGTCAAATAATTAATATTTTATTATTCTTAATCAAACCAACCAATTAATTAAGATTGTCACACTAATTACACTGGTAGTTTTAATACAGCTCGTATAGGTGCTGCTGCCATAAGTAATGGTGATAGATCTGCGGAATTTGATGGCCTCATAGAGAAGTCAAAGCAACGAAATACAGGTGTGGATAGTTTTGGAGTTAAACTCAAAGAATTGCAAGACAAGTGTAAGACATTACACGCAGAATTAGATTGTGATAAAGCCAATATTATAAGCAAAGCTCGATTTGGAGATGGAACTATAGATTCTGGAGATTCAGTGCTAGATACATAAGGACAATCTACTTTTACCGCATCAGTAAGAAGCTCAGAATTTAAATCAAATCTTTATGCTAAACTTATGTCGGATGACCTATGAATTTTGGAAGTTATAGGAATGCAATTGAATCTACGTTGTATAAAAACGTTGTCATATCATATTTTGATCTAGTAGTAAATAGTGAGAGTGACCTCATAAATATTCTAAATTAATATGGCAACAAATACAGAATTATAGTCACTAAATATTGGTCTACCCAAGTATCTAAAGCTACAGCTGTAGATTGGGATGGATTTATCTCTCTAAAAAAAAGATTAGGTGACGTAAGAGGAGGTACTCGGTGAAATTGGGTATAAAAAATGGACAAGCCTAATTGGCATGTCGATCTAATTATTCATATTTATTGCAATCTTATTTTCTTCTTCTCAACTTTTCTTTTTGTTCTCCATATTGACCAAATGCAAGTCCAACTTTAAATCCAAAGGTGACAGCAAAATTACCGCCTCCAAACAGATCTCCAGCATTGATGCTATTATCTTCGAAGCCAATGTCAGAACCACCATTGTTAAATGTCCTTTTCTGACTACCGCCATAGTAAGCAAATCCACTGTAGTAATCAATGGTAAGTTTATTCTGAATAACTTTTAAATTACCAAATTTTAGACCTAAATGAATTAGGTTCTTTTTCACTTGGCTAGAAAATCCATCTTCACTGTAAGTAGTGAACCCCACAGAAGGCATTATATAGCGACCACTCAATAAATGATTTGGACGATATTCCCATTTCTTTTTCTTCAAACCACTAAATTTGAGTTTGTAACCTACTTCTAGGCCAAAGCCAGATCTATTATACCAATTTTCCAAACTTGGACCAAACCCGATTCCTAAAAGTTTACCTGTGATCTGAAATCCAGATTTAGGATCGATAGCGTTATCAAAGGATATAATAATTGCGTCAAACAGCATACTAGACATACTCAGCGAGAGTGCCATATTTTGATCTTCGGTGAAGTAATCGTCCGTCATTATCGGTTCTTCTTCCTTGTATTCTTTACCGTAAGCAAATTTAATTTCAGTAATTGTCATTCTATCTAAAGTAAAAAGTACTTGGTTAGGATCGTCAAAGTGATAGTATTTGATTTGACTATCGTTTATTTCTTTAACTACTACTTTTAATACTTCACCATTTTTCTTTTTGACCGTGTCTTGAGCATTTAACATGCTCATAAATATCGTAGCTAACGATAGCAGAGTCATATTGATTAATGTCTTCATTTCGTTTTTTTTAAAAAATTATTAACTGTAATTAACTTGTATCTAGAATTATAAAAGATTTTACTTTTCGTAATTATGCTATTGATCTATTGAATTTTTCCATAGGCAACATTAGGCCTAGTTTTTATACTAGATTTGATTTGATCGCAAAAGTAATTACAAATAAAGGACAAATCAGGAATAAGTTTATGTTGTAATTCCTATTTTAGGAAATAACTTTATTTGATGTTTAGAAAACAATCATGATGGAGATATTGTAAATCTTTTAGCCTACCTAATCTTTCGTAGAGATGATTTTCGGTATTGTTGATTTCGGTTTGGAGAATGAGACTCTTTCCATGATGTTCTATAGTATATTCTTTTCCTCTATTTAGTAGAGCTTTACCGATGCCTTTACCTTTATGAGCAGGGTCAACATAGAGGTCTTCTAGCACATATAGTTTCTGCATACTCACAGATAAGAACATTGGATATATTTGGGTGAATCCCACAACTTGAATATCTATGTAGGCTAAGAAAATAACAGAATCACTTTTCGTGATACTCTCAGGTATTAATGCAGCAGCAGAATTTATATCATATTTGGGTTTGTAGAAGACTCTTTACTCATCAAAAAGAGCAGTGATATCTTCTATATTTTCGATTGTGGCTTTGTTGAATATTTGTCATAGCATTATCCTCTTATTGCATACGTGCAAAGTGAGGATCTCTCCATTCTTGTCCAATCTCTCTAAACCTCTATAGCGGTATATTCCCATGCTTCTTCTTAGGCAAAGTAGCTACCTTATTCTCAAGCAAAGCAAATGCCTTAATGAGTTTACGTCTTGTTTCTCTTGGTTGGATTACTTCATCAACAAATCCTCTTTGAGCAGCGCTGTATGGATTGGCAAATAAGTCGGAATATTCTTTTTCTTTAGTTGCTAGTGTAGCGGCTGGATCATTTGATGTTTTTATTTCATTACGGAAGATTATCTCACTTGCTCCTTTGGCACCCATTACAGCAATTTCAGCCCCTGGCCAAGCAAAGTTGAAATCTGCTCCGATATGCTTAGAATTCATAACATCATATGCTCCACCGTATGCTTTTCGGGTGATGACAGATATACGTGGTACAGTCGCTTCACTGAGAGCGTAGAGAAGTTTTGCTCCATTAGTAATGATCGCATTCCATTCCTGATCAGTTCCTGGCAAAAATCCTGGCACGTCCACAAGTACAAGTAGTGGAATATTAAAGCAGTCACAGAACCTAGTAAATCTTGCTGCTTTCTTACTACTCTCGACGTCTAGACATCCTGCGAGACTCATGGGTTGATTGGCTACTATGCCTATACTGCGACCACCTAATCTAGCAAATCCCACTACGATATTATCTGCATAGTTTTTATGGATTTCGTAGAAACTTTCTTTATCTGTAATACCAGAAATTACTTCTTTGATATCATAGGGTTGATTAGCACTTGCGGGTATTATACTTTCTAGTTCGTCTCTATATTCATCTCCGATCTCGTATTTTAGTTTTGCAGGTTTCTCTTCACAATTTTGTGGTAGGTAACTGAGCAATTGTTTGAGTTGCATGATGCAGTCCAAGTCATTCGATGCAGTTAAGTGTGTGACACCTGACTTTGTTGAGTGCGTACTTGCACCACCGAGTTCTTCAGAAGTAACTTCTTCGTTGGTAACTGTTTTAACTACGCTAGGACCAGTGACGAACATATAGCTTGTATTCTCTACCATAATGGTAAAGTCTGTCATCGCTGGTGAGTACACTGCTCCACCTGCACAAGGCCCCATGATCGCTGAAATCTGAGGGATGACTCCTGAGGCCATTACATTTTTATAAAAGATATCTGCATAACCACCTAGAGATCTTACACCCTCTTGGATACGTGCACCACCACTGTCATTAAGTCCAATCAGCGGTGCTCCAGTCTTCATAGCGAGATCCATAATCTTTACTATCTTCTCAGCGTGTGTTTCGGATAGTGATCCACCAAAAACTGTGAAATCTTGTGCAAATGCATATATTGTTCTGCCATTGACGGTACCGTATCCAGTGACTACTCCATCACCATAGAAGATTTGATCTTCCATACCAAAGTCCTTAGTTCTATGAGTCACAAGAATACCAATCTCTTCAAATGATCCTTCGTCAAAAAGTAGATTAATACGCTCTCTAGCGGTAAGTTTGCCCTTGCCATGTTGGCTATCTATACGACGTTGGCCACCGCCCAATTTGGCAGCATCGATCTTGTCTTGGAGTTGTTTTTTTTTATCTTCCATTGTATTTGAATCAATAATCACTCAGTCAATAATCAATTAATTTTTCATTCTTTCACGTCCGTCTTTTTAGCCATTCATCACTTTCATTAGCAGTTACAGATAACTTATTTTTTTGCTCTTGATAATATTTGATTGCAATCTCAGCGGCAAGAGCTTCTTCAGCATTTTGACCTTTTAATAGTGCTTCTGGAGAGTAGTATTTCTTAACGAAGTGAGTATCTATATCTCCAGATATGAACTGTTCATTCTCCATCACAAATTTCCCAAATGGTAGGGTAGTTTCTAATCCTACTATTTTGAAATCAGCAATCGCTAGCTTCATTTTCTGTATGGCGGCAGTCCGTGTATCAGCGTATGTGATAAGTTTGGCTACCATCGGATCATAATGGATAGGGATTTCCATTCCTTGCTCATATCCATCATCTAGTCTTACACCTTCTCCTGTTGGTCTAATGTAAGTTTCTAATATTCCTATGCTTGGAAGGAAGTCATTAAGTGGATCTTCGGCATAGATTCGGAGCTCTACCGCATGACCTTTGATCTTGAGATCATCTTGAGTGAAAGATAGTTTTTCACCTCTAGCTACTTTGATTTGTTCAGCTACTAAATCTACACCTGTGATATACTCTGTTATAGGATGCTCAACTTGCAAACGAGTATTCATTTCCAAGAAGTAAAAGTTATTATCGCTATCAAGCAGAAACTCTACCGTTCCAGCACCTTCATAATTGCAAGACTTGGCAACTTTAATAGCTGCCTCTCCCATGCGCTCACGAAGCTCAGGAGTTAATACAGCTGATGGCGCTTCTTCTACCACTTTTTGATGTCTACGTTGGATGCTGCACTCTCTTTCGAATAAGTGAACCACATTACCATGACTATCTGCTAGTACTTGTATTTCTATATGTCTAGGAGAACTGATATATTTTTCTATAAAAACTGATCCATCACCAAAAGCGGACAAAGCCTCACTAATGGCACGATTCATTTGCTCCTCTAGTACGTCTTCCGATTCTACTACACGCATTCCTTTTCCTCCACCACCAGCGGAAGCTTTGATGAGTATCGGGAATCCTATTTCTTTCGCGATCACTTTGGCTTTCTTTGGGTCTGTAATTGCTTCATCGATTCCAGGTACCATTGGTATATCGTATGCTCTTACTGCATCTTTGGCCGCTAGCTTACTCCCCATTGTCTCTATCGCTTTTTGACCTGGGCCTATAAATATGATTCCTTCCGCCGCAATCTTATTTGCAAATTCTGAATTTTCACTCAAAAATCCATATCCTGGATGTATGCCATCCGCTCCTGTTAATTTGGCGGCGGCGATCACTTTGTCCATGACTAAGTAAGATTCAGATGAAGGTGCTGGTCCTAATAAGACAGCTTCATCTGCATATTTGACATGTGGTGCATGTCTATCTGCTTCTGAGTATACTGCTACTGTATCTATTCCCATTGCTCTGGCAGTACGCATCACCCTTAGGGCTATCTCACCTCTATTCGCTACTAGTATCTTATGCATCTGCTTCTATTTCTATGATGAGTTGATTTTTTTCTACCGAATCACCTTTGGCTAGACATACAGACTTCACTATACCATCGGCTTCTGCTTTGATGACGTTTTCCATCTTCATAGCTTCAAGTATTAATAATGAATCTCCTTTATATATAAAATCTCCAGCTGAGACCATGATATCTAGGATTAGTCCTGGCATTGGCGCCAATATGTCTACTGCGGTAGCATCTTCAACTACAGAAAGTCCCATTTTATCCACCATTTGATCTACGGTATCCTTGATAGTTACAGTATGTTCTGTACCATTAAGTAGGATAGTAATTTCTTTTGGATTGTTATTGTTGTGTGAAAGTTGAGCTTTATGGCTCTTTCCATCTTTGAGTATATGATATTGATTGCCATTAGCATCATATATCATATCTAGTTGATCGATCTGCTCTTGAGTATAGTCTAGAGACTGATTGTTTATATTGGCTTTTAACATAAGTAAGTGTCTAATGCAGAGCGAAGATAGTTATTGTCTATTATTGTAAGCTTAATTTATAAATGAATCTCTCAAATGAAATTTAGAGTGGATTGTTGAGCCTTAAAGAGTTTGCTTTATGTTTGTTATAATAGCATAAATCTTATGTTTGTCTCATCTTTCGTTTTTCAAGGAGATTGATTTCGTGGTTTAGTTATTTTTTCTAAAATTATCAATCACATCAGAATCACAATAAGTTCTCTTGACTAATATTCCATTTAAATTTGGTGCTTTCATACCACTGTTTAATTCATGTTGAGTATCTATGACAGTTGCTTCGTCCCAAAGATTGAAATTGCTAAATGACTTTAATAATGTGGAACCTCCTTCAACGATGATAGAGAAAATTTTCAGTTTGAACAATTTTGACAATAATTTTTCTAGGTTATTCTCATGATCAAAATCATGAATCAATAATTTCACAAATGATGGCAGTGTCCTTTCTCTACTTGTAACGTAGATAGTTGGATGTCCGTCACTCAAGACATTAAGATCACTAGATAATTCTCCTTTTCTATCGAGTACAATTCTTACAGGATGATCTCCATCTACTATGCGAGTAGTGAGAGAAGGGTCGTCTACCTTGGCCGTATTAGTGCCTATCATAATTGCATCTACATCGCTGCGAAGTGTATGTACATACAATTTGCTCTGCGGAGTAGATAGCCATACTTGACCCTCTTTGGCAGCCATATAATTGAATTTCGATTTCGCAAATTTGAGATGAACCCATGGCGAGTTTTGATTCATTAACTTTATAAAGGGGCGAATTAAATTGTGGCATTCTTCTTTGCAAATTCCTTCAACTACAGATATACCTGTTAATCTCAATTTAGCGATACTTTGACCACTTACTTTTGGATTGGGATCGGTAATTCCGATGATCACTTCTTTAATATTATTTGTGATAATAAGATCAACACAAGGTGGCGTTTTGCCACGATGGTAACAAGGCTCTAGCGTTATGTAAATACGTGATCGGGCGATCAGATGTTGATCTTTTTTTCTTACGGATTCAATACAATTTACTTCAGCATGCGCATCTCCATATTTCTTATGGTAACCTTCACCAATAATGCGATTTTTGTGTACCAATATTGACCCAACCTTTGGATTAGACTTTACGGCTTTGGTTCCTAGTTTGGCCAGCTCGATAGCTCGCTGCATGTATGGCGTATGATCTATCAATACTACTATGCTTTTTTTACAGGGGTAAATTTTTTAAGTTTTTCAATAACATAATCTATCTCTTCGATAGTATTGAAATGTGAAAAACTAAATCGGATTGTCTTGCGCTCCTTAGAATGTCCAATATGCTGTAGTACATGGGAATCATGTTCTATTCCTGAGCTACAGGCACTACCTGATGAAGCACTAATACGAGAGATATCTAAATTGAACATTAGCATATCTACTCTCTCGTTAGAAGGAAAAGAAACGCTTAATATATTATCAATTTGATTTGTGCCATTGATAACTATCTCAGCTAGTTCGTCTAGTCGAGTTCGCATATGTCGATTTAGCTTTTTAATATGGTCTGCTCTCTCTTCTTTTTGCTCAATAGCTTTTTCTAGAGCTACTGCCATTCCAGTGATACCGATTATGTTTTCAGTGCCTGCGCGCATATTCCTTTCTTGAGCACCGCCATACATCATTGGACTGATGATATTGTCACCATTCATATAAAAAAAGCCTACCCCTTTGGGTCCGTTGAATTTATGAGCGGATCCGGCTAAAAATGCCATTGGTGCATCATTTACATTAAGTGGGAGTTTGCCTATTCCTTGCACGGTATCGCAATGAAACAAAGCACCATTCGTAGTGCATATTTCAGATACTCGTGATATGTCTATTATGTTACCTATCTCATTGTTGACGTACATTAAAGAGACTAATGTATTTTTTTTGTTCTCAGTCAATAAACCTTCCAATTGATATAGATCTACTGATCCAAGTTTATCAACATTCAGATAGACGATCTCAACGTCCGTTATGCTGGCTAAGTGATCCAAGGTATGTATAATACAATGATGCTCAATTGGAGAAGATATAATTCGTTGTACTTCTAGGTCTTTGATGCTATTGGTGAGTATCATGTTATGCGCTTCTGTTGCCGAGGAACAAAAGAATATTTCACCAATTGATGCGCCCAAAGCTTGAGCAATAGTCTTTCGAGCATTCTCAACTAACATCTTTGCTTGACGGCCATGATGATGTATGCTAGAAGCGTTACCGAAGTGCTCCCTCATAACGGTATTCATTTCTTGAATAACGGGCTCTATCAATGGCGTAGTAGAGGCGTGATCTAAGTATACGTGTTGCATGGATTGGTGTTCTATTATTTTAAGACAAAGTTAACCAATTCTTATTTTCAGAAAAGACTAATTTTTCATCAATTGTATTAACTGATATAACTTCCATAAATTGAATTGACGAATAGATGGTTCGGCCGATCTTAGGTTACTTTCATAGCTAGGATATTTCTTTCGTAGATGCTTTGATGTGATTCCAAGTAATTTATACTTCTTGAGCATTTCGTAAGTCTTGATAAGTCGCGTAGTTTTTAATCGTCCGGTGGTATAAAGTTGATGCAGATTATTTATTCCTTCAGTTGTTTTCGACAGAAAAGCTTCTACATTCTCTATCTTGTTATGTCGAGTAGGATTGTCTATATGTGTAATTTTATAACCAGCGATTTCTAGCTCTTGGGCAAACACTAGATCTTCATAGCCATATCCATTGATCTCAGTATCAAACTTATGCTTGTTAAATATCTTCGCAGGAATGATGAAGTTATTACTGTGAAAGTGTATAAATCCTGCCTTTTGTCGTTTTTGAGCAGGTAGGGATTCTCTAAGAGTACCGTATTTCCAATGTAATATCTTCTTGATATTCTTGGGTTGCTTAGGTTTATATATTCTGCCTCCTACTATTATTTTATTTGTAGGTAGGTGTTCTACATAGTTTTTGATGAATGACTTATTGATTAATTTGCTATCACCATCTAGAAACAGAAAATGGTCGAAACTTGCTGACTTGGCCAACCAATTGCGAATCTTAGCTCTTCCTAGGTTTTCTGATAATTCAACATAATTGATTCGAAATGCAGAGCGTAATACCTCATTCTTGTCTTTGTAGAGCTGCCGAGATTTATCATCGAAGCATATGATCTCATAAGTGATCTTCTGACGGTTACATTGATACGACAGATCTTTGACCAGTGTAGTAATATCTTCATTGTATATCGGTATCAGAATAGAGAGCATGGGGTAAATCTACAAATAAGGCTTCAATCCACTATATATTTTTTAAAATGCTAAGATGATTAAACCCTTATACCTTATGTTTGTTTCAGAATAGTAAATATGTAAACATACGCTACCATGGCAGACTATAAGGTTAGACTCGATAGAGTAATAAATGATAAAAACTTCGATACTACTCTCGTAGATATCGCCAAAAAAGTAAGTGATGGTCAACGAGTTAGCTTTGATGATGGAGTTTATCTATATGAAAATGCTTCGCTAGGGTACTTAGGTATTTTGGCTAACCATATCCGTGAACAGAAACATGGTGACAAGACATACTTCAATCGTAACTTCCATATGGAGCCAACCAATGTATGTCTGTATACCTGTTCATTTTGCTCATACTCTCGATTGATCAAGAAAAGAGAGGAAGGTTGGGAATATAGCATTGAAGATATGATGGACATCGTAAGAGGTTATGATGGCAAGCCTGTCACAGAGGTACATATCGTAGGTGGAGTATTACCTCAGTATGATGTACCATTTTATGCAGATCTATTTAGTAGTATAAAAGCACACAGGCCAGACCTACATGTCAAAGCATTGACGCCTGTTGAGTATCACTATATTTTCAAGAAAGCTAAGATAAGTTACGAAGAAGGAATGCAGCAGATGCTAGATGCTGGATTGGATAGTATGCCAGGAGGTGGAGCAGAGATTTTTCATCCCGAGATTAGAGATCAGATTGCAGGTGGTAAGTGTAGTGGCGATCAATGGCTACGAATTCATGAGATTTGGCATGAATTGGGAAAAAGATCTAACGCGACCATGTTATATGGCCATATAGAAGAATATAGACATAGAGTTGATCACATGGAGCAACTCAGGAATTTACAAGATAAGACTGGAGGTTTCCAGACTTTTATTCCGCTCAAGTTTCGTAATAAAGGCAACGAGATGTCGCATGTAGATGAGACCACAGTAGTAGAAGACCTCAAGAATTACGCAATTGCGCGTATCTATTTAAATAATTTTGATCATATCAAAGCATATTGGCCGATGATCGGTAGAGATACCGCTCAGCTTTCTCTAGCATTTGGTGTGGATGATATAGATGGTACTATCGACGATACGACCAAGATATATACTATGGCAGGTAGCGAGGAACAAAATCCTTCGCTTTCTACTAAGGAATTAGTTCAGATGATCAAGTTGGTTGGTCGTCACCCAATCGAAAGAGATACAATATACAATGTAGTAACTGACTATATGGATCATGAGTGGGAAGATGATAAATACTTTAAAGGGTATGTGAGTCTCCCGGTGGTGTAGTCTAATAATTCCTAAACATTAAAGTTTGGATATAAATGTAATAAAAAAACAAAACCCTCATCAGCAGAGGCCAATGAGGGTTTATATATTCTGTACAAAGTTGTTATCTATTTAAAAGCATTGATGTCTAAGAATAATTTGATCATTCCACATTGCTCTTTTTGAGCTTTAGGATCTGGCTCAAATCTGTATGATTTGATCATCTTAAGTGCTTTTCTAAGTGTATTTTTATTTTTGATTGTAGTATTGGAGTTGTCGATTTCAGTATATGTCGCTTTACCTTTTCTATCGATACATACCTTGACATATATCCTACCAGATCCACTTGCAGTTACTGCCGCTAATTCTGCATGATTTCTATAAACTACTTTACGTCCAAATACGCCATCACCAGAACCATCATATGCACCAGTACCGGCCCCTTCATCGCCGAAACCACTATCTCCATCATCGCCTCTATCTGCACCATCTCCATCTCCTTTATCTCCTTTACCATTACCACTGTCGCCTTCTATCGATGATGGTTTATCTGTACCTGTTTCGCTTTCGTCATTATCCTTACCTGTAGGTGCAGTTTCAAATGTAGGTTTGGTTGTCTTCGTAGGTTTAACTACTTCTTCAACTTCCACAGTCTCTGGGATTACTTTTTCTTCGGGCTCGTCAAATTCCATTTCCTCTTCTATAGCTTCTACAGGAGATTCTTCATCTATCACTTCAGCTATCATTGGTTCTGTAAGTGTTACGTCTTTGGTTGGAGTAGGTGGGGTAGGAGGTGTTACTTTCGTTTCTACTTTTACTTCTGTAGGAGTAGTTTTCACTTTTTTTACCTCTTCAGTTTTCTCCCTTGTCTTACCTTCATCTGCCTTTGCAGCTTTACTTTTACTGCTGTCTTCCATAGCAAAGTCAATTAGCTTACTTTCCTCAAAGACAATTGCCACTTCAATAGGCTGTGGTTTTGGCACTGACGCTGGCCACGATAAGTACCATGCCAGTAGTAATAATAACAAGTGTAAGATTATGCTATTGCGCATTCCTTTTTTCTTGTTCTCTTTTTCCATTGCAAGTAGCGTCGTATCCATATCTCTACTATTTAGTTATTTCGTATTTCTTAATACTAAGACGATTGTTATGGTCTTTATTGTGTTAATAAGATATTAAACTACCTAATTCATTACATATATCGCACCATTGAGACTGTCTTATACCTTTTAGATACATAAATGTAAAGAATTACATATATACATTAGTAATAATGTAAGTATATAAGTGCTTTTAATGAGGTTTAGTCATGATTTGTTGGTGTTGAGATTGAATTTTCTTATCCTATTTCAACAATATGTTGGGTCATTGATATTATAATTTTAAGAAAATATGATGTTCAGTCGCCAAAGAGTAGTTATACGTTATTATATCCTATTATTTTTACCGTACTAAAAAACGTTATTACGAAAGTCACATATATGAGCTATATAAAATCAATATTCACCCTTTGTATTCTCCAATTTTCGTTGATATGCTACTCACAAGACTTTAGTGAGATCAACTATCCAATGTCCGCTTTCGGTTCTGATCTAGCATTTGGTTTCTTAGGAGGATTGGTCAATCCACAGTTTAGCAATATTGATTTTAATGGCGATGGTAATATAGATTTGTTTGTATTTGATCGTAATGGTAATAGGCCTTATGCTTTTTTGCATAAGGGTGGAGAGGGAGTAGTTGCTTTTGAACATGCACCACAGTATGAAAGAGCATTCCCAACTGAGTTGCACGATTGGGTATTATTAGTGGATTATGATGGCGATGGTGTTCAAGATATATTTGGAGCACCTCCAAGTAACAATAACGGAGTATCAGTATGGAAAGGAAGTGTTGTGGATGGCGTGTGGTCTTTTGAGCAGCAAATGTTCGGTGATGCAGATCCCAATACTTTATATTATGATTTTCCTACAGCCTCAGATAATATACAGAGAAGACAGATCTATGTGGCGATGAATACCGATGTGCCCGCTATCGTCGATATGGATGGTGATGGTGATATAGATATCTTATCATTTGAGGATGGTGGGTCTTATCTTTTCTTGTATGAAAATCTTGCTGCAGATGAAAATTTAGGTTTAGATCGATTGGTGTTTACTACGGGAGAGACTTGTTGGGGTAAGGTGAAAGAAGATGGGAATACTCCCGAAATTGAGATTAATGCAGATTCTAATCCAGCGAACGCACCTTGTCTTTTATTTACTATGTTAGAAGAAGGTCCTTTAGCTACAGAGCGACATAGTGGATCTACGGTTGCGGCTTTTGACGGAGATGGAGATGGAGATATGGATGTAGTGCTTGGTGACATTGGGACAGCCACGCTGGTGTATTTACAAAACGGTGGTGATACAGACTTGGCTAGAGTTAATCTGGTAATAGAAAAATACCCACAATCCGAAGGTGGAGTAAATCAACACATCAATCCAGCAGCATATTATGTAGATGTAGATAATGATGGCAATAGAGATTTTGTGTCCTGCTCAATTGCTAAGGAAAGTGGAATTAATATAAATCACATTTGGTATTATCAAAATACTAATACTGATGCAATGCCCGTATTCGAGTTGGATAGAAAAGATTTGTTAATGGATGAGACTATAAATATCGGTCGATATACCACACCAACGTTCATAGATTATAATGCCGATGGGTTGACTGATATTCTAGTTGGTAATAGTGGTTATCAAATCACTAGTTCTACTCGTCAAATAGGTTTGCATTTATTCGAAAACATAGGTACAGAGTCAGAACCTGCTTTTGAATTGGTGGATGAGGACTATTTATCATTTTCAAGTTTATTAGAATTTAGTTCGAGATTAGCGCCTGCGTTTGGTGATTTGGACGGTGATGGTGATTTAGATCTTATCGTTTGTGATGGCAGTAGTGGACCTAGCAATGGAGATTTATTTTATTTTGAGAATAAGGCGGGCGTAAATCAGCCACTAGAGTTTAATGGATATTTTTCTGAATATATGGATCTAGATCCAGGGACAAATCTTATACCTCAGATTGTGGATTTGAATGAAGATGGATTAAATGATATAGTTTTAGGAGAGGTTAATAATACAGGAGTCGCCGGAAGTTTTAGGGCAGTCAATTATTTTCAAAATATAGGGACTGTAACCGAACCAATGTTTGGTGATGAAGAGAATGATAGTCCTAATTCGAATGGTATAATTCCTTTAGAAAGTAATAGTGTAAAATCAAATTCTCCATATTTTTATCAAACGGAAAATGAGTTACTTTTATTTACAGGTACAGATGCTGGAGAAATTAGAGTTTGGAATAATTATAATCAAGATACACAACTTTTCACTCTTAAAAATGATCGACTTGGTAATATATTGATAGGAAGAAATTCGGTGCCTGCAGTTTTCGATATTGATAATGATGGCTTTCTTGAGCTATTGATAGGTAATCGTAGAGGGGGATTAGATTTTTACAATACAAGTTACTCTGTGGAAGGATTAGATACTGGTGTAGAAAATGATTTTGTGTTAGAGGCTACTATCTATCCTAATCCTACAGATGGATCATTTCAGATAATGACAGAAGAGAAACTTAGTAAAGTGATTCTTTATGACATTACTGGAAGGCCACTGGAGGAATGGAAGAGTGGTGTGAATTACTATCAGGTAGATGATTTACGACCTGGAACTTATCTATTGAAAGTATCTACTTTCGACGGTCGCAATTCTATCTATAAATTAGTTTTAGCAAAGTAAAATGTAAAATGGTTTGATGTGATTTTGTGATTATTACTTTAATACCAAAGGACTATGAATTATTATCTGTTAAGATGGCAAGATTCTGACAAACCAAGTCTAATCAGATATGCTAATAATATCAAAATTTCGATATTTTTTGGCAATGAATTTACTTATGCATTTACTTAGAAGACGACAGTATTTTTCCTTAACCTAATCAGAGGTAATTTGGATCACTCTCTATCTACAAGTTTGGGTTATTTCAGGATGAGCTGATTTATGTTGTCCAAAGACCGGTGGACTGATTAAAGTAAGTGGAGCGTGACTAAGGTCGTGCTATAATGCTAGTGAGATAACTATTGGAAAGTGAGATACACTACAGTCACGTATCGTTAATGTTACTATCCTGATAGGCGGTTAAAATTAACCTTCCATCAATTTTTAATTTAGCTCTATCCATTAGGAAAAATCATATATTTGTGAGTATGAACGAGAAGATCATCATACTTGATTTTGGGTCACAATTTACCCAATTAATAGCACGTAGGCTACGTGAAATAGGCATTTACTGCGAGATCAAACCTTATAATAAGGTGACAAGTGTAGATGCTGATACTAAAGCGATTATCCTATCAGGAAGCCCATTCTCCGTTTTGGATGAGAATGCACTTATGCCTGATATTCAACACCTTATAGGTGCTATTCCAGTGATGGCAGTATGTTATGGTGCACAATGGATTGCCAAAACACTTGGTGGTGTTGTTCATAAGAGTAATAAACGAGAATACGGGAAAGCTAATCTCCATTTTGAGATTTCGGATGATCCATTATTTGAAGGAGTACAAAATGAAGCTCAGGTTTGGATGTCGCATAGTGACTCAGTGCTTTCTGTCCCAGAGGGATTCGAAGTGATCGCTAGTACTGCCGATATACCTGTAGCGGCATATAGATCTGCCAGTGGTACATTTGATCATCCAGTCTATGGTGTGCAGTTTCATCCGGAAGTTTATCATAGTTTACAAGGTAAAGAGCTATTTGAAAATTTCGTAAAAAAGATCGCAGGATGTAGATGCGATTGGACACCTGCGTCATTTATAGATATGACAGTTTCAGAACTTAGAACTACAATCGGAGAGGAACATGTAGTTTTAGGCCTTTCAGGAGGAGTAGATAGTACTGTGGCTGCATCACTTCTGCATAGGGCTATCGGAGACAAATTACATTGCATATTTTTGGACAATGGACTCTTACGAAAGGATGAGTTTACTGAAGTAATGAAGTCATACGAGGGTATGGGATTTAATATTACTGGTGTAGATGCGACTAATGAATTTCTAGATGAATTAGAAGGAATCTCCGATCCAGAAGAAAAGCGTAAGACTATTGGTCGTGTATTTATAGAAGTATTTCAGAGAGAATCGAAAAGAATAAACAATGCTACATGGCTGGCTCAAGGAACTATCTATCCTGATGTGATTGAGTCTGTATCTGTGCATGGACCATCAGTTACGATTAAGTCCCATCATAATGTTGGTGGATTACCTGATCTTTTAGATTTAAAGATCGTAGAGCCGCTGCGTATGCTATTTAAAGATGAAGTGAGAAGGGTAGGAAGAGAGTTAGGAATATCGGAACATCTGGTAGGTAGACATCCTTTTCCAGGACCTGGACTGGCGATCAGAGTACTTGGTCCAATAGATAGAGAAAAGGTCAGATTATGCCAAGAAGCAGATGCTATCTATATCAATTTACTGAGAGAGTATAACCTTTATGATAAGGTATGGCAAGCTGGAGCAATCTTGTTGCCAGTGCAGTCCGTAGGAGTAATGGGAGACGAGCGTACATACGAATTTACGATTGCACTTCGTTGTGTTAATTCAGTCGATGGTATGACCGCCGAATGGAGCCCTCTTCCGCATGAGTTTCTTGCTAAAGTTTCTAGTGAGATTATTAATAAAATAAAAGGTATAAATAGAGTTGTATATGATATCAGCACCAAGCCACCAGCTACTATCGAATGGGAGTAAGGTATTTGTAATTTTTTCATTTGCACTAATGCTCCTGGCTTGTGGTGGAACCGATAAAATTACTAGCCGATCATCTTCCAACAAGAATACTAGAAAGTCATCTTTTCCTCCAAAGAATAAAAAGAGAGTGGCCAAAGTAGATACTGTTCAATGGACAGAGATCAAGACGGATACTAAGTCTAAGAATAGTGATTTATCTTCTAATTATGGTGACTCGAATAGGAAAGATCACTATAATATTGTGATGCTTATTCCTTTGGAGTCTGCTGAGTACAATAATTCTGGAAAAGGAAACGAGCGCATGATCAACTACTATGCAGGCGCTAAAATGGCCCTCGATATGCTAGATAGCGAAGGTGCTAATCTGACGATGACTACTATAGACATAGGTAATGGAGGTACGATCTCAACTAAGCTTAGAGAAGCTCAATCTGCTGGAGCAGACGTTATCATAGGTCCTTACAAAAAAGACGATCTTAAGAAAGCGGCCGAATTTGCTAAGAAGGAAGAAATAACATTAGTTTCACCATGGATTTCTAGTAGTAAGACAACTAATGACAATCCATATTTCGTGCAACTCAGGCCATCATTACTTGATCATTATCAAAAGATGGTAGAGCATGTAAGTCAAAACTATGTAGTTGATGAAGTAGTATTACTTGGGCAAGAAGGGAATAAAACGGATAAGAATAGAGCAAAATATATTCAAAAATTGGCACGAAGCTATTATAGGTCTAAAGAAAGAACTCCGATAGCGGAGTATTTTATACCTCTAGATTCGTTGAAGGAATCGCGTATGTTATTCTATGATTACCTTGCGCTTGAAAAAGGAGAAGATCCCAAGACTAAAGTGTTTTTGATCCCAAACATGAATAGTAAAGATGAATCATTCATATATGGAGCAATACGAAGACTCACCGCTGAAAGAGGACAGAATAATGTAATTGTATACGGAATGCCTATCGTGCTAGACTCTGAGAAATTGACATTTGATAATTATAATGGTACATCTGCCCATGTAGTGACATCTAGTTTTGTGGATAAGAAAGATAAAACCGTCGCACAGTTCAAGAGTAAATACTACGATACCTACGGAGCTTTACCGACTAAGGAGGCTTACGAAGGATATGATATGATGCTCTATATTGGTAGGGCTATGGTAAAACACGGAAGTGGATTTCAATTCAATATGAATCAAGACTCTAAGGGGTTACTTCAAAGTACAATAGCATTGTTTCCTAAATACCAAAGTGAAGACGAAAATATAGTGACTGGAAATAAGATAGACTACTTCGCCAATAAAAATGTAGATGTGATTTACTTTAAGGATAATAGATTTCAGAGAAAGTAAAAGATATTGTAAGTCGCATGTCATCAAGAATCACAGAAAGTCGAAATAAAAATTATGAGGGACTAGCTGCTAGACGCCAATTAGGTCTAACTGTAATCCTTGAAAATGTACACGATCCTCATAATGTAGGAGCAGTACTTAGATCTTGTGATTCAGCAGGTATACAGGAGATTTACATCTTATATACTCAGGATAATATGAAGCTTAAGGACTTCAAGATCGGTAAGACTACAAGTTCTGGAGCATGGAAGTATATAGAAGTCCACCTCTTTGATGATAGAGAACAATGCTTCAAAGTAATCAAGTCTAAGTATAATAAAATCTGGGCTACGCACCTTGGCGAAAAGAGTGTAGGAATGTATGATATTGATATGAAAGAGTCTATAGCTCTACTATTTGGTAATGAACATGCTGGAATCACACCAGAGACCTTGTCTTATTGTGATGGTAACTATGTTATTCCTCAGATGGGGATTACAAAAAGTTTAAATATTTCAGTAGCCTGTGCTGTATCTGTTTATGAAGCTTTGCGTCAGAGAATAGAGGCTGATATGTACAGTGATACGTATGATGAATCCAATCCTATCCATACAGCTAGATATAACCAATACTTATCCTCTCACATGCAATCCCTACAGAATGTAAAGCGCGAGAGACATCATCATGTCAAGAAATATTCAAGTAAATAATTTCTAGTTCTTACATCAACTTATCTAAGACGGAGTTATTTTTTAGCCATTTTAGTGATCAATAAGCTTGATGATTGAATATTCTTTGAGTGAATGATGTTTGATTCCTTTCGACTGGTGAATCTTAGCTAAATTTATTCTCCTGTCTTGTCCATTTTTAGTATTGTTTTTAAAGTTCGTTACTTACATATTTAGTCGAGTTTTTCGATTCCACTGATACATTGAATATAATTTGTTTTTTGTTTTGCTTTCCAGACATCCATATTGGCAAATATGACATCTTTGGTATAAGATCTCTCATGATGCAAATGATAAACTATGGCTTTGTTCTTCATACTTTTTTTTGTGACGCCATTCAATTCCAAACGCCACTCTACATCATTATCCTCTCCGACACCAGGTGTAATATAGTCTTCGTCATATCCATTGATGGCTAGGAGGTGATTTTTATTTATTCCCCAATTGCATCCCACAAGCCCACGAATTTTTGTGGTGAGTGGAAGATAAGGTGAGTAGATGCCGTCTTTAATTTTTGTAGAATCAGATGTGAGAATAGAAAAAATATTCAGGGTTTGAAGTGACTCTGTAGCTTGAATATTGGCACTAATTTTTGGTCCTAACATAACTCTTCGTCCAACCAAAATGCTATCAGATTCTTTCTCTTTGATGTACTCTTTTACGAAGTGTTTATGTGGAATACAATCACCATCAATAAATACTAACATTTCTGCATTGGCGGACAAGATAGCTCTATTAAGCATCATGTTTTTACGAAATCCAAGATCTTCACTTTGATAATTGTGGAGAATAGGAAAGTTATATTTAGGCTGATTGTTATTGAGGAATATCTTTGTATTTTGAGTAGTATCGTCTTCGGAAATAATCACTTCGAAATCAGATTTACTTTGCTGATTTAGAGCTTTAAGAATGAGTTTAAGATCACCTAAGGCCTTATAATAAGATATGACTATAGAAATACTCGGCATATTACAAATGTAAGCACAATTCTGATATCTAAAGATTACTTTATTTTGATCGCCACACAATAATAATTGTTGACTTCAGCGATCACTTCATAATCGATGTAGTAAGTTGTACTCCATTCATGGAATGCCTTGAATTCGTGTAGCGGTACATTGAACTCATCAAATATAATGATGTCCCCACTTTTTAGATATCTAGACATAGTAGTGAGTACAAATAGTGTAGAAGAGTATAAATCTGCATCCATCAAGAAAACCATTTTCTTTCCAGGATTATATGTCTCTAAAAATTTAAATAGGGTATCTTGAAATATACCTTGATAAAATGAATGACGATTGCCATCTATTTCTGGTGGTTCGTTACCATTAGACATAGACCCAGCTTTAAGTGGTCCCCAGTCTTCTGGTAATCCCGTAAATGTGTCGAATCCAAAGAATTGAGAATCTGGATTAGTATGTTCTGAATTCCACCACTTAAAAGATACACCTTTGGATACTCCGAATTCAAAGTAATCCATAGCGCCATCTTTTACTTGATGGTCAAGGATGTGCTTGTATATTTCAAATCTTTTATTATAATCAAATTTAGTAGTAGGGAAATCTGTCATGTCCAAATCTTTGTGCTCAGAGATCCATTTAGAAACCATCGCCGCATGACCAGAAAAATTGAGTTTCTCAGCAGGTAGTAGCCTATGTATACCCAATCTATATGACCAATACTTAGCCTTTCTTAAAAACTTGATTTTCGCTTTCATTATATTATTAAATGGAGACATGGCCTCTTAGTTCAATAGTTACTGCTGCCTCGAATTCAAATATGCAGACGAAGCTAACCAAAGAACTATTTTTTTTATCACATATCACTAAAAATGGTAATGTAATTATAAATTTCACCTTTTGAAGATAGCATAAAATCGTATTTAGTCTCTGTTATATATCTGAAAATCAGAACAATATACAAAGAGTACTTTTCTAAAGTTAGCTCAATGTTAAACAATAAGAGGATTACTTAACTATGACTTAATCCAAATTATACAATACGGAAATACTTCGCCTATACATTTGTAGCAACATAGAATTAAGCATTAGGTCAGTAGACATAAAAGAGGTAATCGTAACATTCAGATATAAATAACTTAAACTTTCAATTTTCATTAACCAAAAACCAATATTCATGAGAATAACTTTACTATTTATTTTTATTTCAACATTTTTATCAGCACAATTGACGATCACAGACGCTAACATTAGCAGCAATCTTAGCTGGGATAATGGTACTGAGTATCTATTAGACGGATACGTATTTGTGCCAGTTGGTCAGACGCTCAATATCGAAGCAGGAACTGTAATCAAGGGAATATCTACACCTAATACAGGTGATGCAGCCTCTGCGCTGATCGTACCAAAAGGGGCTATGATAAATGCTCAAGGTACTGCGAGTCAACCAATCATCTTTACTTCAGAATTTGACACAGAATTAGACAATAACGAAGATCTTACTAAGGACGATAAAGGGCTTTGGGGTGGATTGATCATTCTCGGTAACGGTATCGTAGGTGTAGATGGTGGAGTGCAAAACGTAGAAGGTATACCATCTACTGAAGGAAGAGCAGAGTATGGAGGAACGGATAATACTGAAAACTCAGGAACGCTAACATATGTATCTATCAGACATGGTGGAGCGAAGCTAGAAGCTAATAACGAGATCAACGGACTGACGCTCGCAGGTGTAGGATCAGGAACGACTATCGACTACGTAGAAGTGTTCGCTAACCTTGATGATGGGATCGAGTTTTTCGGTGGTGCAGTAAACGTAAAGCACGCATCTGTATCTTTCTGTGGTGACGATAGTTTCGATTACGATCAATCATGGGATGGTAATGGGCAGTACTGGTTCTCTCTACAAGATGCAGAATCAAATAGAGCTGGAGAATGGGATGGTAGCGAACAAGCAGATTTGACTCCGCAAGTAACACCTATCATTGCCAATGCAACATTCATTGGTGCAGGAGATACGTCTGACAATGAAGATAACAATGATGCACTACGTATCAGAGATGATGCAGCGGCGAAAGTTTACAATTCTGTAATGACAGGATTTGCTAGAAGAGCTATCGTAATCGATAATGACGCAGCGCAAGATTCTTACCAAAGATTTTTAGATGGAGATTTAGAGTTTATCAATAATGTATTTTTTGACTTCGGAGCAGGATCTACATTTGCAGATATCGTAACTACAGATGGTGGCGATGATAACTTATTGATCGCTCATCTCATTGATAATGGTAGTCAGATAGCAGATCCTAATCTGGGTGGTATCAGCAGAGAGCCAAATGGTGGTCTTGATCCAAGAGTTGCATTTGGTCCAGCATTGAACGGTGATGTTATAGTACCTGGAGGAAACACATTTTTTGATGCAGTTACCTATAAAGGAGCATTTGACAATGATAATAACTGGGCAGCCAACTGGACGGCATTATCTGACAATGGTTATTTCGCAGATCTAGTATCTAGTACTAACGATTCTCTATCTGTAGTAGATGAGACGATTGCGATATATCCTAATCCAGCATCGCAATTCACAACTGTTTCAATTGATCTTGAGTCTACGCAGTCATTATCTATCCAAGTGATCGATATGATGGGTAGGATAGTATCAACAGTATCAGCGCAGAGTTATACAGCTGGCACACAATCTCAAGAGATCAATACTGCTTATCTACAAAGAGGAGCTTATATGGTGCTAGTATCTCGCGCTCAAGGAGTATTGGCTAAGACTATGTTGATTAAGAAGTAAGAGCATAGCGTAAAGTATTTTTCATTCCAATGCCGTAGATGACTGATGTTATCTATGGCATTTTAGTAGTTTAGAGTTTTGATTATGGATCCGAATAAATACCGTTCCTATTGAATATTTAGAATCTAGATAGTTATGAAAAATAGACTTGATACGCCAATACAATTTCCTTGTGGTGCAATAATGAAGAATAGATTCATGTTGGCACCTATGACCAATTCACAAAGCTTCGAAGATGGAAGACTTTCTGAAGAAGAATACGAATGGTTGATTATGAGAGCTAAAGGGCAATTTGGTTTAGTAATGACTTGCGCTTCTCATGTACAGGCAATTGGAAAGGGATTCCCAGGGCAATTAGGGATATATTCGGATGACCATATTGAAGGGCATACAAGATTAGCTGCCAGTATCAATAGCTATGGCAGTCTTGCTGTAGTTCAGCTGCATCATGCTGGAATGAGGACGCCATATGAATTGATTCAGGAGGCTCCTGTCTGTCCATCTAAAAATGAAAAGCAAGGAGCTCGTGAGTTATCATTGGAGGAAATAGAACAACTTAAAAATGATTTTATAGATGCTGCTATCAGAGCCAAAAAATGTGGCTACGATGGAGTCGAAGTACATGGAGCACATGGTTATATATTGACTCAGTTTTTAAGTTCAGAAATTAATAAAAGAACTGATCACTATGGTGGAAGCCTAGAAAATAGAACGCGACTTTTGTTTGAAATTGTAGAAGGAATCAGAGATGTTTGTGGTCCTAGTTATCTTATAGGAGTAAGATTGTCTCCTGAGAAATTTGGTATGGATCTTCTTGAAATCAAGAAGATCTGCAAGCGTTTTATTAGTGAAGATAAGATTGACTTTTTAGATGTTTCTTTATGGGATGTTTTCAAACAGCCAGAGGAGGAGAAGTATAGAAACAAATCATTGTTAGAGCATTTTGCCGAACTTGATTTTAATCGCGTGCTATTGACTGTGGCGGGAAAAGTTAGAAGTGGGGATGATGTCACAAAAGTATTAGAATACGGAGTAGATTTCGTTACTATTGGACGTTCTGCGATACTTCATCATGATTTCCCTGTGAAAGTAATGGAAGACTCTAAATTCGAATCTATAATGACTCCAGTTTCAAGGGAGTATTTGGCAAAAGAAGGTCTAAGTGAGAAGTTTATAACTTATATGCGTAGATGGCCTGATTTTGTGAAAGCTGATTCATGATATATATGAAATGCATTGTTTTTAATTTCAACCAGCAAATAACGTAATTAGTATTCTTAAAGAGTTACGATGTTTGCAGTTACTTGTTATCCATCTAGTGGGAATTTAAATAGCTGCCGAATGCGAATTTTTAATTCAT
>OCVR010000449.1_pt1 | contig 34772 bp, 23 predicted proteins | sample 1539091 | NCBI WGS metagenome assembly OCVR01 (sample SAMEA3355530, study PRJEB22509) | marine metagenome | biome: marine; feature: coastal ocean; material: water | place: USA | collected 2010-08-07 | depth 16 m | reverse complement strand
AATAAAAAATAATAAGCTAAAATTAATTTATAACTAATTGATATTATGTGATTTATAAATTTATTTATAATTAACTTTTAGTATAATTATAATATCTAGTGTTATCACTTTGTACTGATAGTAAGACAAGTATGTATATTAAAAAATAGTATGTTACTTTTAGAGTTTTTGGTATACATAATTTATGATGAATTACTAGTTGTTTAATTGCTTGAGAGATTAATTACTTTTGCAAACTCTTAAAATAAGGGTATATTAATTAAACAACAAATACACGGAGATACATGCTTATCATCAATGTAAAAGACGAGGAGTCAATAGACAGAGCACTTAAGAGATACAAGAGAAAAATTTTCTCAACAGGTATCATTAAAGAAGTAAGAAAAAGAAAGACTTACACTAAGCCATCTGTTGCAAGAAGAGAACAAATAATGGGAGCGGCATACAGACTTGGTAAGTTTGGGGCAGCTAACAGTAATAGATAGGTTTATTGCTGTATCAAGCTTTCTGCTAGATAAATAAGCAATATTTTCTATATAATAAACAAAGGGGTAATTCGCTTTATGTGAATTGACCCTTTTTATATTATATACTGGTTAACGAGTCGAACTCAATTCAGTATGAACTACTTGTGATAGACAAACTTTATTTTTTAATTTTGGAAGGTTATATTTTTTAAGAATGCGATTAGGTTTAGCTAGCATTTTGTTCCATTTTTTTGAATTGAGAAAGTTAAACTGTCGGTAGATAAATAATTTTGGTAAAACTCTGTTTTCATTGATTGCGAAAAAGATTCAGGTACAATCAACCTAAGACCAATAACGTCTAACCCATTTTTGGCCAATTACATATTATAAAAACATCTAATTTGTTAACTTTGTCGACATGGCAAAGCAAAAGTCAATACAAACAACGCTTGAAGTAGTCAGAGATACTGCACCCGACGTTAGTAAATGGGAAAGCCGTAAACTCCAGTTAATAATATTAGCTGCGCTTTCTATTGTTCTGTATGCCAACACTATCACCCATGATTATACACAAGATGATGCGATAGTCATCAATGACAATGAGTTTACTACTCAAGGTTTCGCGGGTATTCCTGCTTTATTAAAGTATGATACTTTTAGAGGTTTCTTCAAGGTAGATGGAAAAGAGAAGTTGGTTTCTGGTGGTCGTTACAGACCATTGACACCAGTGATGTTTGCTATTGAGTATCAGTTATTTGGATACAATCCTGTGATAGGCCACTTGCTGAATATCTTGTGGTTTGCTCTACTAGTACTAGTACTATACCTTACCTTAGAAAGATTATTTCTTAAGTATGATACCTCTTCTAAATGGAGATATATGATATTGGCGGCTTGTATCCTTTTTGCCGTCCATCCAATACACACAGAGGCTGTGGCGAATATCAAAGGTCGTGATGAAATAATATGCTTATTAGGCAGTTTAGCCTCACTTTACTGCGCCATACGTTGGTACGATGAGCGTAATAACAAATTTATGATATTCTCAGGATTGTTATTCTTCCTTGCACTCATGTCTAAAGAAAACACAATCACATTTTTGGTAGTTATTCCATTGGCACTCTATATTTTTAGAAAAGCGTCAATTGCTGTGAGTTTAAAATCAGTTTTACCAGCTGTTGTGGGCACAATAGTTTTTCTAGCGATAAGATCATCAGTGATTGGCTGGTATATGGGAGGTACTCCTATGGAGTTGATGAACAATCCATTTTTAAAATGGACCAATGGCGGATATGTGGCCTTATCTAAAATGGAAAGTTTACCAACTATGCTATATTGTCTTGGTAAATATCTAGGCTTATTAGTATTTCCACATCCACTTACACACGATTATTATCCACGCCATATAGAAATTATGTCTTGGAGTGATATCAGCGTAATAGCATCTATTTTTATATATTTCTTGTTAATTTTTTATGCATTGCTTAATCTAAAAAAGAGAAGCGTGCTTTCTTTTTGCATCTTATATTTCTTAGCTACAATATCTATAGTATCTAATATCGTTTTTCCTATCGGTACTAACATGTCAGAGCGATTTTTATTTATGCCGTCTGTCGGTTTCTCTTTGATAGTTGCTTATCTATGTTGGAAAGGAAATGAAAAGTATCCAGCGGTGATTAAAGGAATATTTGCATTGGTAATGATCGGTATGATCGGAAAAACAATGACACGTAATATGGTGTGGAAAGATAATTATACACTTTTCACTACCGATGTACATACATCTACTCGCAGTGCTAAGATTCTCAATGCAGCAGGTGGTACTAAATCTAATAAGGCGTCAAGGATGGAAGATGGTCCAAGGAAGACCAAGTTACTCCAAGAGGCGATTCAGCACACCACTCAAGCTTTAGAGGTGCATCCTAATTATAAAAACGCAATGATGATTCAGGGTAATTCTTTTTTTTATAATAAAGAATTCGAAAATGCAGCTAGAAGTTACGAGAGAATATTGAGTTTATATCCTGGAGACGCAGATGGTGAATCTAATCTGGCAGTAGCACTCCGAGATACAGGAAAATATTTCGGTGAGCAAAAGCAAGATCTTTTGAAAGCAGAAAAATATTTGCTTAGATCTTTAGCGATTAGGCCAAAGGATGTTGAGACAAATAGACTCCTCGGTGTTACTAATGGAATAAAAGGAAATCATAAAGAAGCAATTAAATATTTCAAAAAGGTAGCTGATTTGCAACCTAATAATGCTTTGTCCTACGTCAATCTATATAACGCCTATGGTGCTTACGGAGATGATGAGAAGGCAAGGTTAAATTATGAAAAGGCCCTCAAGCTAAATCCAGAGGCTTTTACAAAGTAGATATATGAATAAAATAAACCATAAATATATAATAGCATTTGTGTTTTTGATCTTGGTTCGGATCGATGCGAAATCACAGACGCTGCTCACTGAACGTGCTTGGGCAGATAGTCTCTACAATGCCATGAGTGATGATGAGCGTATTGGACAGCTATTTATGGTGAGGGCATTTAGTAAGAAGGATAGTAAGGAAACGGCTAAGATCCTTGGACAAATTAGAGAGCATCATATCGGTGGTATTTGTTTCTTTCAAGGCAGCCCTAGAGAAGAAGCGCGTATTACAAATATGTATCAAGACGAAAGTAAAATTCCCCTCATGACTGCTATAGATGGGGAGTGGGGCTTAGGTATGAGATTTAAAGATCAGACAATCAGCTTTCCGAGGCAGTTAATGCTTGGTGCGATACAAGATAATAATCTGATTTACGAGATGGGTAAGGAAGTAGCTCGTCATTGCCAACGAATCGGATTGCATGTCAATTTCGCTCCTGTTGCTGATGTCAATAATAATCCAGATAATCCTGTGATCAACGATAGATCTTTTGGAGAAGATATGTACAATGTAGCTGCCAAATCCTATAGCTATATGCGAGGAATGCAAGATCAAGGAATCTTAGCTTGTGCTAAGCACTTTCCTGGACATGGAGATACTGATGTAGATTCTCATGTAGATCTTCCTATTATCACTCATGATATGCAGCGGTTGGATAGTCTAGAGTTGATGCCTTTCAGAGCTTTATCTAAGTATGGTATCAAGAGTATGATGGCAGCTCATTTGCATGTACCATCTATTGACAACCGTACTAACCGTCCTACATCTCTCAGCAGAACTGCATTGACAGATATTCTCAGAAACGATATAGGGTTCGATGGTATCATATTTACGGATGCGATGGAGATGAAAGGTGTAACGAAGCATTTTAAAACTGGACAAGCAGAAGCGGAAGCACTAGAGGCAGGAAATGATATGATCGTCCTATCAGAAGATCTATCAAAATCGATCAAATCGATCAAAGAATACATCTCTGAGGGTAGGATAGAAATGACTCAAGTAGAAGCAAGTGTAAAACGTATACTATTAGAAAAGTACAGACTCGGCCTTTATCAAAAGCCAGAAAAATTAAGCCTTGAGAATATATCTGAAGATCTTAATTCAAAAGAATCATTAGCGCTCAAATCGAGGCTGATCGAAGAAGCACTAACATTAGTGAATGATCGTGAAACCCAAATTCCGATCACGACGCCAGCGCAAAAAATCATCATGACATTGACGATTGGATCTACTGCACAGACACCATTCCAAAGTCGGATCAATAGTTACTCAAATGCTAAACATTACTTCTCTAGTAAGCAAGTGGACGAAGTAAAAGCTAAAGCCTTGGATGCTAATTTTGAAAGTGCTAGCCATATTATAGTTAGCTTTCATGATATGAGTAAGTATGCTTCTAAGAATTTTGGTATTGACCAATCGGCAGTGCAATATGTACGAGGTTTGGCCAAGAGAAAAAGAGTAATTGTCACTTTATTCGGTAGTCCTTATGCTCTTAGGTATTTCGAAGATATGGATCCGATATTAGTAGCGTATAACGAAGATGAGATGACACAAGATCTTGCTGCTCAAGCATTGTTTGGTGCTAACCGTATTAGCGGTAAGTTGCCAGTTTCTGGATCGAATTCATTTCCATTTGGTATGGGAGTATATAGAGAATCCAATGGGTCACTTGGGTACAGTACGCCAGAGAGAGTAGGGATGATAAGTGATAGTTTATTTCATATAGACAAACTGGTGGCAGAACTTATTAAACGCAATGCAGCGCCTGGTTGTCAAGTATTTGTAGCTAAAGATGGAAAAGTAATTTTTGACAAATCTTATGGACACTTTACACAATCAAAGAAAAGAAAAGTTAGAAATAGTGACATCTATGATGTAGCGTCGGTCACTAAGATAATGGCAAGTACATTGTCACTTATGAAGCTTTATGATGAAGGCCTTTTTGACCCATCAGATAAACTCAGGACTTACTTGCCAGAGGCTGATACTTGCAACAAAGGAGAAATCTGTGTGAACGATATGTTAGCACATCAAGGCAAGCTTGCAGGTTGGATTCCTTTTTATAAAAAAACAATGACCGAGACAAAGTATCCCCAGCCTATTAACAAATATTATAGAAATTTACCACAAGATAGTTTTAGTATTAAAATTACAGATGACATGTTTATGTGGGATGAATATGTAGACAGTATTTGGTCTAGAATCTATGCCAGTGATTTGAGAGATAACGATGATTATAGATACAGCGACTTGGGATTCTATTTCATGCATCGCACAATCAAAAATCAATCGGGAACTAGATTAGATACATTCGTTCAGCGCAATTTTTATCAGCCACTAGGCCTGCGTAGAACAGGTTTTCTTCCTCTAGATAGATATGCTAGAACTGAGATCGCCCCCTCAGAAATAGACAATTATTTCCGTCATACTACATTACAAGGCATAGTCCATGATATGGGTGCAGCAATGCTTGGTGGAGTGAGTGGTCATGCAGGATTATTTTCTACTTCAAAAGAAATAGGCGTCATGATGCAGATGCTTCTTAATAGAGGCGTATACGGGGGACGACGATATATCGATTCACATACGATTGATAAATTCACTACACGATTTCCCAAAAGCAAGCGAAGAGGTATTGGCTTTGATATGAAACAGCTAGATGAAAACCTTAATACTAATATGTCGGAACTAGCAAGTGAATCTACTTTTGGGCACCTTGGATTTACAGGCTGTGCGGCTTGGGCGGATCCAGAACAAAATATAGTCTATGTATTTATCTCCAATCGTACTTATCCTACAATGAAAAACAATAATTTGGGTAAATATGATTACCGCCCTAAGATACAATCAGCAATATATAATGCAATCAAAAAGGATCCAATTAAACCTTTGCTACCAATGGCAGAGTTAAAGAGTGGGGATATAGAGTAAACATTCTTAGTTTTCGACTTACTTTGTTTGATTTTCGCTTGATACTGAACTTGATCATTATTATTATCTTTCCCCCATGAAGCTTACCTTCGAAATAGCACGTAGATATCTACTCGGCAAAAAGTCTAATAATGCCATCAATATTATAACGTGGATCTCTATACTTGGCATTACGATAGGTACTGCTGCGTTGATATTGATTCTCTCGGTATTCAACGGCTTTGAATCTTTATTATCCAGTCTCTTTGATTCATTTAATCCAGATATGAAAATTGTCCTTGATGAGGGAAAATCATTTTATATAGACGATGAGACCGTCAAACAAATAAAAGCTATTGATGGAGTAGTGGCAGTGTCTAAAACGATAGAAGAGACTGCATTATTTGAATACAAAGACGCTCAAGAGGTAGGAACTATTAAAGGTGTAGATAGCGAATATCATAATGCAACTGATATATACACTACAGTAAAACGTGGAGACTATATACTGAAGGAAAGTAATATCAACTATGCTGTAATCGGAGCAGGTATGCGTACCAAACTAGGTGTAAACTACAATGATGTAATTACACCTATTTCGATTCATATGCCGCTAAGAAAAAAAGTAGGCCTAATATCCAACCCGTTCAAGACTTTGGAAGTGTATCCATCTGGCGTATTCTCTGTACAAAGTGAAGCAGATCTTCAATACATCATTTCTAATTACGAATTTGTCAATAAGTTACTTAGTTACGAAAATAAAACATCAGCATTAGAACTAAGATTACAAGAGGACTACGACGAAGATGAAATCCGTTCAAGTATTAAAGCACTCATGGGTCCAGGTTATGTTATTAAGAATAGCTATCAGCAAAATGAAGCTTATCTAAAGATCATGAATATAGAGAAATGGGTAAGTTACCTGATCGCTTCATTGACGATGGTCATGATAGCATTCAATATGGTAGGTTGTCTATGGATGATCGTATTAGATAAGCGTAAGGATATCAGTATACTCAAGTCTATGGGTATGACGGTTCGACAGATTAAAGAGATATTTATTGCGGAAGGAATGCTAATCGGTATGGTAGGTGTTTTAATAGGAACAGCCTTAGCCCTCTTTATGTATTTCCTTCAAAAACAATTTGGACTAGTATCTATTCCAGATGGATTTATGGTGCGATCATACCCTATAGAGTTAAAATTGATTGACTTTTCAGTAGTAATAGCTACTGTACTAGGTATATCATATATCGCAAGTATTCTTCCAGCTCGTAAGGCTGCAAGAATGGAGACTCAACTTAGGAGCGATTAGTTTATAGCTTTTCAAAAGAAAAATGGGAATACCGAAACGCTTCATTTCAACGTTTCGAAAACGGATAGAATTTCTGGCTTTGTCAAAGAAAAACAGAAATATCCAATACGGCATTAATTGAGATTGGGTATGATCAAATTCGTCATTTTCATCACCAACTAAAAGCACTACTTTTGCGATCAAATTATTTATCTATGAAGCCAATACTGTTTTCCGTCATTGTAATCCTCACTTTTTCTACTTGTATCACACCCAAGAAAATTGAGTCACAAATAAAGTCTAATACAACAACTACAACTACATCCGAGCGATCAGAGGTCAAAAAGCCTAAGAATATTATTTTTATGGTGGGTGACGGAATGGGGTTGTCTCAAATTACAGCAGGTATGTACTCAAATGGAGATAAGCTCAATCTAGAACGAATGAAGACTATTGGCTTACACAAGTCTCATGCTGCGTCAAGTCTAGTAACGGATAGTGCAGCTGGTGCAACAGCATTCGCTTGTGGACAAAAAACTTATAACGGCGCCATAGCTGTAAATTTGGATACGATAGCTATACCTACGATTCTGGAAGAAGCAGAAATAAAAAAACTTGCTACTGGATTAGTATCTACATCGACCATAGTGCACGCTACTCCTGCTAGTTTTATAGCACATAATAGACATAGAAAGAACTATGAGGAGATTGCAGCTGATTTTCTAAAGACTGATATTGACTGCTTCATTGGTGGAGGAGCTAAATATTTTAACAATAGAGAAGATGGTAGAGACCTATTGCAAGAGCTGAGAAATAAAGGATATCAAGTAGGTGATTATTTTAATAATGAGCTAGATACTATGCAAATCAAGGAGAACGAGAATTTTGCTTATCTCACTTCTTTAGCTGATCCTATACCTGCAGCACAGGGAAGAGACTATCTTCAGAAAGCTTCTATAATGGCAATCGAAGCACTTGATAAAAAAGACAATGGCTTCTTCATCATGATTGAGGGATCTCAAATTGATTGGGGTGGTCACTCAAATGATGCTGATTATATCATTACAGAAATGATTGATTTTGATAATACTATAGGAGCAGTACTAGATTGGGCAGAGCAAGATGGAGAGACTTTAGTTATAGTCACTGCTGATCACGAAACTGGAGGATTCGCTATCCAGAAGGGGTCTACTAGAGAAAAATTGGTTACAGCATTCACTTCAGATTACCATACAGCGGAGATGATATGTGTTTTTGCTCATGGGCCACAAGAAGCACTTTTTCGTGGCATTTATGATAATACGGCGATATATGATAAGATGAGAGAAGCTTATGGATGGTCAAGCGTTTTTACGAAGTAAAAAGGGCATAGTCGGTGTGAACAAGTGAAATTTCGCAGTAAAACTATTCGGAGGGACTGAAAATTTGCTCATTTCGAAGAAAAACAAATGGACTATGAAACACGGACTCTCACATAATTGGCAGGCATCATGACTCCGATTGGGCAAAAGGACTAAGTAGAAACCACTAAATAATCTTGTGGACTCTACACATGGACTTCAAACTTAGCACCACATGGCTATGATATTTAGATAGAGGACTTTCTGATTGACTATTATTCCATATCCTGGTATATATAATTTGGCATAATTTCTGTCTTATCTCTATCTAGTATGGATATTGAAAGATTAAATAAACGACACTCGCAGGAGAATGATATGTATTATAAGGTAGGCTTTGGGCTATCTAGTAGACTGCTATCGTTTCGCAATGGCGTCTTCTCTTTGGAGATAGTAATAGGAAAGAAATGGTGCAAAGACTATAATTCAACTGCAATCGAACTTGCCCATGTCTGGAAGAAAACGCACGATGAATTATCATATGCGATTGCTTGTAAGGTTTTCATAGTTGATCCTAATTCATTCGAATACAAGAAAGATCTGATCAAAAGTGGTATCAAACCAGGGTACGATGCACGTAAAGGAGTTATTTTCAATAAAGACTATCTCAATTAATCTAGCTTAGATTACTACACTTCCTTATCTTGTGACTCTATGAGTAAGCAAGACCTTATTAAGTCACATAAACTAGATACATCATTATCTAGATCATTATCTTCTACGGTTACTGTAGCGAAGACTCAAGAGCGAATTGATCTTAAGAGCAGCTACGGGTATAGTGATATTCAATCAGTTCCACATGTCGGATATACTAGTGGATTACCGCCATATCTTAGAGGGCCGTATAGCACGATGTATATTAGTAGGCCTTGGACTATAAGACAGTATGCTGGATTCTCTACTGCAGAAGCGAGTAATGAATTTTATCGTCGAAATCTAGCTGCTGGACAGAAGGGATTGTCCGTAGCTTTTGATTTGGCGACTCATAGAGGATATGATTCTGATCATCCTAGAGTGAAAGGTGATGTCGGTATGGCGGGAGTTGCTATTGATTCAGTAGAAGATATGAAAATTTTATTTGATCAGATTCCGTTAGATCAGATGTCTGTATCTATGACTATGAATGGTGCAGTATTACCTATTATGGCTTTCTATATAGTAGCGGCAGAAGAGCAAGGAGTAGAAGCTTCGAAACTTAGTGGTACTATACAAAATGATATCCTCAAAGAATTTATGGTGCGTAATACCTATATCTATCCACCTCAAGGAAGTATGCGTATAGTGTCAGATATATTCGCATATACGAGTAAGTATATGCCGAAGTTCAATAGTATCAGTATCTCAGGCTATCATATGCATGAAGCAGGGGCACCAGCAGATATTGAGCTAGCATATACATTAGCTGATGCATGGGAATATATTCGTGCAGGAATGAAAGCAGGACTCAAGGTCGATGAATTTGTCCCACGATTTTCTTTCTTTTGGGGTATTGGCATGAATTTTTTCATGGAGATCGCTAAGATGAGAGCGGCAAGGGTACTTTGGGCACGCATCGTCAAGAAGTACAATCCAGAAAACCTTAAGTCCATGGCTCTAAGGACACATTGCCAGACATCAGGATATAGTCTTACTGCACAAGATCCTTATAATAATGTGGCACGTACGTGTATCGAAGGACTAGCCGCGGCATTTGGGGGAACACAGTCATTGCATACCAATTCACTAGATGAAGCCATAGCTTTACCTACAGATTATTCTGCTGGAATTGCTAGAGATACTCAGAAGTATATGCAATCGGACCTAGGTATCACGCAGGCTATCGATCCATGGTCGGGCTCTTATTATGTAGAGTCATTAACTAATGATCTTATTGAGAAAGCATGGCAACACATCTTGGAAGTAGAAGAACTTGGAGGTATGACAAAGGCAATAGAGTCTGGTTTGCCAAAATCTAGAATAGAAGAAGCAGCAGCTCGTAAGCAAGCGCAGATAGATAGCTTGGCTCAGCAAGTTATTGGTGTGAATATCTTCAAGCCAGAATCACTCACTCAATTAGATACGTTAGAAGTAAATAATACTAAAGTCAGAAACAGCCAAGTCGCTAGACTTGGGAAGATGAAAATTACTCGAGATCAAGCTAAAGTAGGCGCTGCTTTAGCTAAGGTAACTGCAGCCGCAAAGGACAGTAATTCAAATATACTAGCCGCAGTAATAGGGGCAGCTAGATGTCGAGCTACATTAGGTGAGATTTCAGATGCTATAGAAGCCGAATATGGAAGATTCAAAGCGACAACTAAATCAATCTCAGGTGTATACGCTAAAGAAATAAAGATGGACGAAAAATTCAGTAATGCAAGAATGCTATCCGAAGAATTTACAAAGATGGAGGGAAGGCGCCCAAGGATTATGGTAGCTAAATTGGGTCAAGATGGGCACGATAGGGGTGCCAAAATTATAGCTACGAGTTTCGCTGATCTTGGATTTGATGTGGATATCGGACCATTATTTCAAACGCCAGGAGAGGCGGCAAGACAAGCTGCTGAAAATGATGTGCACATTCTAGGTATATCATCATTAGCTGCAGGACATAAAACACTAGTGCCTGAAACAATACAGGAATTGGAGAAGATCGGTAGAGAAGATATCATGGTGATTGTTGGAGGCGTGATCCCTCCACAAGATTATCAACTCTTATTTGATGCGGGTGCAGCGGCAGTGTTTGGTCCAGGTACAATCATAGCAGAAGCTGCAGCAGAAATACTATATATACTGATTAATGAATTGAAGGGAGCGTAAGATTGAATAATTTGAATGGCTACGCTTCGAAAGAATAAGAAATGAGAGTCGCTTATTTAGGAGATAGCATTTAGATCGGGCGGGATCGTAATTATCTAAAAGATTTATAATATTTTAAGTCTCTCCAATGTTTCGACTTCGTTGAAATCTAATTGACGCTGCTTCGTTAAGCTATATTTCCTTCAAGTATGGGCATAAAAAAAGAGATTCGAAATGAATCGGATCTCTAAGTACCAAATTTAATTGGTTGCGCCTCCTCTAGGGCTCGAACCTAGGACCTACGGATTAACAGTCCGGCGCTCTAACCAGCTGAGCTAAGGAGGCATTAGTTTAGTTGTGCTTTCCTTCAAAAGCGTTGCAAATGTATTAATCTAAAATAGATTATACAATAGTTATTTAAATTAAATTGAACATTTTTTTAGAGAGCTATAAATTCGTTTTTTTAAGGATTATTATACCTATGATATACTTGATTTCAGAAGGATGTCTTGGATAATTTTCTCACCATGTTCCCTAGTGTTTTCGATGAAGTATCTATTCGTATGAAGTCCTCCTTTGATAACTCCAGCGATATAAAGTCCTTTTCGATTGCTTTCAAGTGTGTCTTTGTTGTGGATTGGTATCTGTAGCTCAGTACCGTCCCATTTTATACCGAATTGAGCTAATAACTTATAGTTGGGAGTATAGCCAGTCATCGCAAGAACGTAGTCATTGTCAATGCTTAAAATACCCTCTGGTGTATCGATCATTACTTCTGTTTCTGTAATCTTTTTTATAGTGCTATTAAAATATGCTTTGATAGATCCTTCCTTAATTCTGTTTTGAATATTTGGAAGTATCCAATATTTTATTTTTTGATATAGTTCATCGCCTCGTATTACCATAGTCACATCTGCACCTTTTGACCAAGTCTCAAGAGCTACATCACAAGCTGAATTGGCAGCTCCGACTACCATTACTTTTTGCTGTATATAGGGGTGGACATCATCATAATAGTGTTTCACTTTAGGTAAGTCTTCACCAAGTACATTAAGTTTTCGATAGTTATCATAGAAGCCTGTAGCCACGATTACATGGTTACAATCATAAGTTCCATTGATAGTTGAAACAGTAAACCCATTACCTTGATTGTCGATGCTTGTTGCTTCTTCTCTAAATTTGATCTCTAATTCCCAATGTTCGATAACGCGTCTATAGTACTCTAGTGCTTCCATTCTTGTGGGCTTCTCGTTGTGTGAGATAAATGGGACATCGCCGATCTCGAGCTTGAGACTAGTAGAAAAGAATGTCATATTAGTAGGGAAGTGATATATGCTATTAGTAAGCATTCCTTTCTCTAAGATCAGAGTAGAAAAGCGATTTTTCTTTGCTTCTATAGCGCAGCTTATTCCCGTGGGTCCGGATCCTATGATTACAATGTCGTAAATGTTATTCATAATATGATCAAGGATATAATTTACTTAAAAGGGGAAGGTTAAATTAGGTTAAGACTTATAAGTTTGTAACAGATTATAAAATTGTTCGACTAGATTTTTAACCTTTTTGTTTAGATGATTAAAGTCGGGTTCTTTTCTATCGACATATATCACCATCATGGCTAGATAGATGTTTTGCTCTTCGGCTAGATCGCGAAGTTCAGTATGATACATTCTATATGCCTCTTTCACTTGTCGCTTGATACGATTGCGATCTACGGCACTTTTAAATAAACGTTTGGGTACTGATATTCCCATCTGTACATGAGCAGTATGATAATTAGGATCAAACTCTGTTATGCTGTATACAGCTCTTATAGGATAGGCCTTAACTTGCTTTCCACTCTCAAACAGCTTACTTATGACCTTTCGGCTTTTTAGCTTTTGTGATGCAGGAAAGGAATGTAGATTAGCCATTGTAGTAAAGGTAATCGATGTGACTCTTTTAAAAGGTATGTAAACGAAAAAATCTGAAGCCTCACATGGAGTTCTTCAGATTTTCCCAATATTAGTTATAGAAAAAGTGTTTTACTTACTCGCCATATCGTCTGATACAGTAAGTACCACTCTACCTTTTGCCCTTCTTCTAGCAAGTACCTTTCTTCCATTCTTTGAGCTCATTCTAGCTCTAAATCCGTGCTTGTTAGCTCTTTTCCTTCTTGATGGTTGATACGTTCTTTTCATTGCTTTTATATTTTATTATTTCCTTTTCGCAACATTATAATGTTTTTCAAAACGGATCGCAAAAGTAATTTTTATTTGTTTATATACCAAGCATCTAAGAAACTTAATTGTTCTATTTAGCTCTATATCTACGCATTATATTTTTTTAAATACAAAACTAATTGATAATCAATAAAGTCACTTTTTTGTAACACGGTAAATAGTAACATTTTGTACACGTCATTCTTTCTCTCAAAGGCCAATATGTTTCAAAAGTGACCAAGGCTACGTTATCGATTCATGAAGTGCAGTGAGTCTAGGCGAAGTAACTCTAATTCATTGATTCCATCAGTTCTTCGTTGCTCTTAGTACCTACCATGTGTTTACGCAGGAACTGCATAGCTTCGTCAGGCTTCATATCAGCTAGATGCTTACGTAGTACGAACATTCTGCTAAGCGTAGCTTTGTCCATAAGTAGTTCTTCTCTACGCGTACTTGATTTAGTAAGGTCGATCGCAGGATACATTCGCTTATGTGCTAGAGATCTATCTAGTTGTAGCTCCATATTACCTGTACCTTTGAACTCTTCGAAAATTACTTCATCCATCTTAGATCCAGTATCTATAAGAGCTGTAGCCAATATAGTAAGTGATCCTCCACCTTCTATATTACGTGCAGCACCGAAGAATTTCTTTGGCTTATGTAGTGCATTTGCTTCTACACCACCAGAAAGTACTCTACCACTAGTGGGCGCCACAGTATTGTATGCTCTTGCTAATCTTGTTATCGAATCCAAGAGAATCACTACATTGTGGCCGCTCTCTGTCAGTCTTTTTGCTTTCTCAAGTACTATATTCGCTACTCTTACGTGATTTTCTGCTGGCTCATCGAAAGTAGACGCTACTACTTCACCTTTTACAGATCTCTTCATATCTGTTACTTCCTCAGGTCTCTCATCTATGAGTAGGACGAGTAGGTAACATTCAGGGTGATTTTTTGCTATTGCATTAGCTACATCCTTGAGTAAGAATGTCTTACCAGTCTTAGGTTGTGCTACGATTAGCCCTCTTTGCCCTTTACCTATAGGAGAGAATAGGTCTATCATACGATTACCATAATCTCTACCTGATGGATCACTCGCAAGTGTAAATTTCTCATCTGGAAATAATGGCGTCAGATATTCAAATGGTACACGTTCTTTCACTTTGTCAGGATCAAATCCATTGACAAGATCAACTTTGAGTAATGCAAAATACTTTTCCCCTTCTTTTGGAGGTCTAATACCACCTAGTACAGTATCTCCGGTCTTGAGGCCAAATAATTTGATCTGCGATGGAGAAACATAGATGTCATCAGGAGAGGAGAGGTAATTGTAGTCAGATGATCTTAGGAATCCATATCCATCTGGCATCATCTCTAGTATACCTTCACCTACGATCACACCATCAAGCTCTACGTCAAACTTAGGCTTAGATGGGTGCTGAGGTTTTCTCTGCTCATTACGCTTCTCATTGCGCTTATCATTAGACTGATTATCGTTACGCTTGTCATTACGTTTGTCATTACGATTATCGTTACGTTTATCATTTCGATCATTTTTTTGACGATCGTTTCTCTGATTCTTATTGTCAGATTGCTCCTTTTTGTTTTCATTAGCAATCACTTTTTTTGGTGCTTCAGTCCTCTTATCTTCTCTCTTTACAGGAGCGTCCTTTTTGACTGGAGTTTCTTTTTTAGGAGATACTTCTTTCTTTGAAAGGGCATCTTTACGATGGGCTTTTGGGGATCTTGGTTTAGGGGATGGTTTCTTTGTTTCCTGTTCTACCGGAGCCTTACCTGTGATAGCCTGGTGGTCCAGTATTTTATAGATAAGATCTTGCTTAGAAAGCCTTTTAAAGGCTTTGAGATCTAGCTTTTCTGCTAAAGCCTTCAAATCAGGCACTAGCATGTCATTTAGTTGTAGTATATCGAGCATTATATCGATTTATGGTATGTTCTTAGTTATATTATAGTTGACCCTATCTAATGAATAAGTACTATCAATGTTAGTTATATATGACTTTATTTCAATTGCGATGGGCATTTTCGATCTATTAGATCGTTTTGGTGGCTTGGTTCTAATCCATTGTATATCAAACATCTACTATGTATATTCACAAAAAAATAACTGTCTCAGTATGTTGATGTTGAAATAGATAGTGTAGGAAAATGACGGATTTGGAAATATCCTAATACCAACCAAGGTGGTTGATTTGCGATGCAAAAATACATTTATAATTTGAATATCAAAATACTATCTTTGCCAACCTTAAATCACAGGACTAAATTAGGTCCTGTAATATTCATTTTTCAAGGATTTTGATATGCTTTTACTAAGTACGATAAGAGAAGAAAGAGAGTGCCTACTAGAGGGTCTCGCTAAGAGAAAATTTATTGATGCAGCTCCTACACTCGATAAGATAGTAGCGCTAGATGATGAGAGAAAATCCTCTCAGACACAATTAGACCAGTTGCTATCAGAACAAAAGTCACTTTCCAAAGAAATAGGCGATCTATTCAAATCTGGCAAAGCAGAAGAGGCTAATGCTATGAAGGCTAAAGTTGCGGAGCTCAAAGAGGAATCTAGTATACTCGAAGAGAGATTTAAAGCTGTGAAGTCTGAATTAGAAACGGAACTCCTAGGCTTACCTAATCTAGCGCATACCTCTGTACCTGCAGGAAGTACGGAAGAAGACAATGAAGTAGTTAAGGACCTTACTGGTACTATACCTGATCTAGGGGACGATGCGATGCCGCACTGGGACTTATCTGATAAATACGGAATATTTGATCTTAAATTAGGTGTTAAGCTTACGGGTGCTGGATTTCCGGTATTCAAAGGTCAAGGAGCAAGACTACAACGAGCATTGATTAATTTCTTCTTAGATGAGGCTAGTAATGCCGGATATAGGGAGTACGTACCGCCTCTTATGGTCAATGAAGATTCTGCTCGTGGTACTGGACAACTACCTGACAAAGAAGGACAGATGTATTATGTCAATGAAGATGATCTTTATCTGATTCCTACAGCGGAGGTACCTCTCACCAATATATATAGAGATGTAATCCTCAAGGAAGATGATTTTCCTATCAAGATGTGTGGATATACACCTTGCTTCCGCCGAGAAGCTGGATCTTATGGTGCTGATGTCAAAGGACTTAATCGTGTACATCAGTTTGACAAGATAGAGATAGTGCAGGTACAACACCCTGAAAAATCATATGAAACACTAACTCAGATGTGTAACCATATTGAAGGGCTATTACAAAAATTGGAACTGCCATACCGTATACTGCGTTTATGTGCTGGAGACCTTAGTTTCGCAAGTGCACTTACATTTGATTTCGAAGTGTACTCCGCAGCCCAGAAAAGATGGCTAGAAGTTAGCTCTGTTTCCAATTTTGAGACTTTCCAGACTAACAGACTTAAGCTTAGATATCGTAATGAAGAAGGGAAAACTACCTTAGCACACACGCTTAATGGAAGTGCATTAGCACTTCCTCGTATCATAGCCGCTTTACTGGAAAATAATCAAACAAGTGACGGAATCACTATACCTGACGTCTTAAGAAAGTATACAGGTTTTGATAAAATAAAGTAAATAAAAGTAAAGCATGTTTGGATACATAGTAATTGTAGGCATATCATCTCTAATAGGGATGGGTATTAGTGGTAAACTCAAAAGTAAGTTTGCTCACTACTCAAAGGTGCCATTAAGGTCTGGTATGACTGGAGCTGAGGTAGCCAAGAAGATGATGGACCACTTTGGTATCTACGATGTGAATATAGTGCAGGGCAAAGGTATGCTTACAGATCATTACAATCCACAGACCAAAACGGTTTCGTTATCGCCAGCTGTATTTAATGGTAGATCTATAGCATCGGCGGCAGTAGCAGCACACGAGTGTGGACACGTAGTCCAGCATGCTGAGGCGTATAGTATGCTTACTATGAGATCTAATTTAGTGCCTCTAGTGCAGATGAGTAGTAAGTTACAGCAGCTTTTATTTTTTGCGATGGTAGCAGGGTTGGCTTCAGGCATCTTTGGTAATATATTCATGATCGTATTATTAGCTACTTTTGGTATCACAGCACTGTTTAGCTTAGTAACTTTACCTGTAGAGTTCGATGCGAGTAATCGAGCATTGGCATGGATAGAAGACGCTGGTATAGCGCATGGAGCCGAATTGGATGGTGCAAAAGACTCACTTTGGTGGGCAGCGATGACATATGTAGCGAAAGCAATGTCTTCATTAGTATTATTTTTATTTATTTTGCTTCAGATGATGGGAGGAAGAAACTAAGCGAGCAATGGCTTTTCGCAGAAAAACATGCGTAGAAGCGGTATAGTGTGGCTTGCGCAGCAAACACATGGTCTACTTTTCAAGTTCAAACGAATAAATCGACAACCAACTACAAAGAGATAATTTTTTAAGTATTATATATTATGAGCGAATTTTTAGAAGAAACATTAATGGAAGGTGACGATGACATGCAAAAGTCACTAGAACATCTAGCAGCAGAATTAACAAAGATCAGAGCAGGTAAGGCATCACCAGCAATGCTAAGTAGTGTCAACTGTGACTACTATGGTACACCGACACCTATCTCACAGGTAGCCAACATGGGTACAGCAGATAGTAAGACCATCACTATTCAACCCTGGGAGAAAGGTATGCTCGCCGTAATAGAGCGTGCTATATTTGAAGCCAATCTAGGACTTACCCCTATGAATGACGGAGAATTTATCCGTATCAGCGTACCACCTATGACACATGAGAGACGTAAAGATTTAGTGAAGCAGTGTAAAGGAATAGGAGAAGACGCGAAAGTTAGTCTTAGAAGTATCCGCCACAAGTTGATGGACGCCATCAAAAAAGAGGTGAAGGAAGGATACCCTGAAGATGCAGGAAAGCGAAAGGAAGAAGAAGTAGAAGACAAAGTAAAATCCTACACAAAGAAGATAGAAAACATGATTGACGCAAAGGAAAAGGATATCATGACTGTGTAAGTTTATTCGCGTATCGAATAAACGATTTCGGAGTCATGCAGTTTTTTTAACGTTGACACTACTATGATCCAGAGAATTTCCATAAGAAATTCGCGAGGCTGAAAGTCAGACAGCGTTTTATAAAAACGCATTGACTTTACCAAGATAAGGCTAAACTTAATGGGGTATAGCAAATTCGTTGTGGATGCAGCAACGCATTGACCTAGAGACAAAAACAAAAATTATAGGCCATCAAAGAAGTACATTCAAAAAATAAAAGCAATCATAAGGACTCTTCTGAATCATGTTAGAAGGGTCTTTCTTTTATGAAAAAAAAATTATGAATATACCTGAAGTAACAAACAAAGTGGTAGAAATAGATGCCGAATATGGACCAAAAGTTATAATGGCGATTATTACTCTTTAATTGGATTGTGGATAATCAGAAAATGATAAATCTATTAGAGAAATCACTTACTAAAAACGGAATGGATTTTTTATTTAAATTTTTATCGTCTACTAGTTAGTGCTATTCTTAAATTCATATTGTCGTCTGTAATTTCCAAAGTAAAAATATGGACTCAGATTAGTACGCTGAAACGGATATTAGCAGATTTATTCTCTGATTAGCTTATTAATACGCTCATTGCCCATGATTTTATATTTTTGCACTCTTATTAGAGAACAGATACAATATGGCACAGTACAAAGATCACAAGTCACTTAACCTTCCTGAGATAGATAAAGAGATCAGAGCATTTTGGGATATAGAAAATATCTTTCAGCGGAGTATAGATGAGAAGCCTGAGGATAACACTTACGTTTTCTATGAAGGACCACCATCTGCTAATGGTATGCCTGGTATCCACCACGTGATGGCACGTACGGTTAAAGACATCTTCTGTAGATTCAACACTATGAAAGGTAAACGTGTGCTGCGTAAAGGTGGCTGGGATACGCACGGACTACCTGTAGAGTTATCAGTAGAGAAAGAACTTGGTATCACTAAAGAAGATATCGGTACTAAGATCACGGTAGATGAATACAATCAGAAGTGTAAGGAAACTGTGATGCGTTACAAAGACGTATGGGATGACCTTACAGTCAAGATGGGCTATTGGGTAGACCTCGATGATCCATATATCACTTTCGAAAATAACTATATCGAGTCTGTTTGGTGGCTACTAGATCAGCTACACAAGAAAGGCTACATGTATAAAGGATATACAGTACAGCCTTATTCGCCAGCTGCAGGTACAGGACTAAGTACGCATGAGCTCAATCAACCAGGCTGTTACAAAGACATAAAGGATACTTCTGCGGTAGTACAGTTTAAGCTGAAGAAAAACGCAGCATCAGAATTTCTGTTCGAAGGAAATGAAGCTGGAGATGTTTATTTCATAGCTTGGACAACGACACCATGGACGCTTCCATCGAATACGGCCTTGGCTGTAGGAAAGAAGATCGACTATGTTCGTATCGCTACCTACAATCCATATACTAAACTTCCTGTCAATCTGATATTAGCGAAAGCGCTAGTAGGCAAATGGTTCAACGAAGCTGCTGCGGAAGAATACTATGAGTCCTTCAAACCAGAAGATAAAGTAATACCATATAAGATCACAGGTGAGTACAAAGGTGCAAGCTTTGAGATGCTCGAATACGAGCAACTGTTGCCATACGTGCAGCCAGAAGATGGCGATGCATTCAAAGTAATCTGTGGTGACTTTGTATCTACATCTGACGGTACAGGTATCGTTCACTTAGCACCATCATTCGGTGCGGATGATATGTTTGCCGCTAAAAAATATGGTATCGGATCATTGACGCTTGTTGACTTACAAGGTAAGTTCGTGGATGAGGTGACTGACTTCGCCGGAAGATATGTCAAGGATTACAAGGATGAAGGAAATGCGTATAAAAACGTAGATGTCGATATCTCAATCATGCTCAAGGAGCAAAACAAAGCATTCAACGTACAGAAATATAGTCACAATTATCCACATTGTTGGAGGACTGATAAACCAGTATTATATTATCCATTGGATAGTTGGTTCATTCGTACTACGGCAGTAAAAGATCGTATGATAGAACTCAATAAGACGATCCAGTGGAAACCTGCTCACACAGGAGAGAAGCGATTCGGTAATTGGCTAGAGAATCTCCAAGATTGGAATCTATCAAGATCAAGATATTGGGGCATACCGCTACCGATCTGGCGTACCGCTGATAATAGTGACGAGATATCTATAGGATCTATTGCAGAGCTACAATCTGAAATAGACAAAGCGAATAAAGTATTAGGTCTTAGTCAAGAGATGCCAAAAGATCTTCACCGTCCGTATATCGATGATGTGATATTAGTATCTGATGATGGTAAGGAAATGAAGCGTGAGCTGGATCTTATCGATGTATGGTTTGATAGTGGATCGATGCCATATGCACAGATGCATTATCCATTTGAAAACAAAGAATTGCTCAACTCTAGATTCCCTGCAGACTTTATCGCCGAAGGTGTAGATCAGACGAGAGGATGGTTCTTTACATTACATGCGATTGCCTCTATGGTATTTGACAGTGTGGCGTACAAGACGGTAGTATCTAACGGTCTTGTACTCGATAAGAACGGTGTGAAAATGAGTAAGCGACTTGGTAACGCAGTTGATCCATTTGAAACGCTGGACAAGTATGGAGTAGATGCCACAAGATGGTATATGATCAGTAACGCATCACCTTGGGATAATCTCAAGTTTGATGAAGCCGGAATAGAAGAAGTGAGACGTAAGTTCTTTGCTACGATGTTCCAGACATTTAAGTTCTTTAGCCTATATGCCAACATCGATCAATTTAATCATAGCGAAGCATATATACCGTTAGAAAACCGTCAAGAGATCGACAAATGGATTATTTCTCTACTCAATACTCTCAAAAAAGAAGTAAATGCAGACTTTGCAGCATATGAGCCAACGCAAGCAGCTCGTAGGATTCAGTCATTCGCGGATAGTCATCTGAGTAACTGGTATGTGAGATTATGTAGACGTAGATTCTGGAAAGGAGAATACAGTGAGGATAAGATCGCAGCCTACCAGACATTATACGAATGTCTTTCCACTATATCTAAACTGATCGCACCGATATCGCCATACTTTAGTGATTGGTTATTTAAGAACCTAAATGATGTATCTCAGCTAGAGTCGCACCCATCAGTACACTTGGTAGATTTCCCTCAGCCAGTAGATGGAGCTATCGATAAAGCCTTAGAAGAGCGAATGGATTATGCGCAGCGCATCTCATCATTAGTGTTATCACTTCGTAAGAAAGATAACCTAAGAGTACGTCAACCATTGAAGCGTATCTTACTTCCTGTGCTCAATCCAGAGTTCCAAGGGCAAGTAGAAGCTCTTAAGGATCTGATCATGGCAGAGGTAAATGTAAAGGACATCGAATACATCACAGATACTTCTGGTATTATCAAAAAGAAAGCTAAGGCAAACTTCAAGACGCTAGGTCGTAAGCTCGGTAAGGATATGAAAGCTGCAGCAGCGATCATTCAAAAGTTTGATAATGACACCATCACTCAGATTGAAAAAAGCAATAGCTACATAGTCGATCTCGGTGAAGTGAAATATGAAATCGATCTAGAAGATCTTGAAATCATAGCGGAGGATGTCCCTGGATGGCAAGTTGCTTCTGACAAGGAACTGACTGTAGCATTAGATATCCAATTAGATGATGCACTCATAGCAGAGGGAGCGGCAAGAGAATTGGTCAATCGCATCCAAAACCTACGAAAGTCAAATGAATTTGAAGTAACTGACCGTATCAATGTAAAGATTAGTGATCACGTTTTAGTGAAAGCTGCTTTAGCTGGACACACAGATTACATTGCTGCTGAAGTATTAGCAGATAGTGTTTCTATGGAATCAAATTGTGGTGAAGAAATAGAATTGCTAGATGGCGATATTATCGTTATAGAAGTGAAGAGAGGCTAGTTAGAAGATTATAATTACAGATATTAATAGCCATTCATACTAATAAGGATGGCTGTTTTTTAATTCTATATTGACAACCAATTTACTTTTCTACACTCAAATTGAATCAATTTCGCTCCAAAAGACGTTTTAATTTTAGTTCTTGTCGCAATTAGCTTATACACCTATATTGCATTCTTATAATATGTTAATTTCAATGAAGTTGTCCAGATTCCTATTTGTAGCGTTTATTATACTCTCTGCTATCGTGGTTCAAGCCCAAGATAGCAAATTAGCTAATGCTTACTTCCGTAATGGTGAGTACGAAAAAGCAGCAGAAGTATATAAACGTATGTTCGATAAGACAGGTAAGAATGATTACTATTTTGAGCGCTATATCGCTTCGCTCTTGCAAGTTGAAAACTTTGAGCAGGCAGAAGACGCCATCAAAGGACAAATAAAAAAGAGACCGAAAGAGATGCAGCTGTATGTACAATACGGAGTCCTCTACGATAAGCAATTTATGCCTGGGAAGTCAAAACAAATGTATCAGAAAGCCATTAGCAATATCAATGGCAATGTACATATGATCAACAAATTAGGTAGTTCGTTCGCGAGATCTGGCAATTATGATTTAGCAATACAAGTGTATGAGTTGAGCAAAGAAGTGACAGAATTACAATACAATTATAGCTACCAATTGGCTGATATGTATCGCCGAACAGGTAAAGTAAGCAAGATGCAAGACGAATTTCTCAACAGCTTGATTAAAAGCGAAAAGAGAATGAAGAGTGTTAAAACCATTTTCCAAAGAGAATTAGATAAAGAGGGGTATACCATGCTGCAGACTAAGTTGTATGAGCGTATGACTGAACAGCCAGAGATGGAAATTTTTCCTGAGATGCTGATGTGGACTTTCATCACACAGAAACAATACGACAAAGCTCTTAGACAGGCAAGAGCTCTAGATAGACAATTTGAAGAAAATGGAGGTCGCGTATTTGATATTGCAGAGATCGCTTTGGATGATAATTATTACGATACAGCGATTAAAGGCTTTGAGTACATCACTACTAACAAAGGAATCAATACTAGCTACTACCTCGAAGCCAAAAGAGGTTTACTCAAAGCAAAAAGGTTTAAAATCACAAAAGACTACAGCTACACTCAAGAGGATCTTGTAGCTCTGGAAGCAGAGTATATATCATTTATGGCGGAGTATGGTCGCAATAGTCAGACAACATTACTTATGCAAGAGTATGCCGAGTTACAGGCTATATATATGAATGATATTGACGAAGCAATAGAAGTTCTAGAGGAGTTGATTGGATTCGCTGGAGTCGAGAAATACGCTCTGAACCAATCAAAGATCAACTTAGCTGACTACAAACTTATACAAGGCGATATATGGGAATCAACACTCTTATATTCACAAGTAGATAAAGAATTCAAAGAAGCATCGATAGGAGAGGAGGCAAGATATCGCAATGCTAAACTATCATACTATATTGGAGATTTTGAGTGGGCTCAAGAGCAATTTGATATCCTCAAAAGAGCAACAAGTAAATTGATCTCCAATGATGCTATAGATATGGCAGTATTTATTTTGGACAATATGGCTTTGGATACCACAGATGCGCCACTCAAGATGTATTCGGGATCAGAGCTACTCATTTTTCAAAATAGATTTGAAGAAGCACAAATAAAATTAGATTCTATTACTACTATATATCCTGAACACTCATTAGAAGACGATGTATTCTACAGTAAAGCTCAGATTCATATGAAAAAGCGTGAATATCAAGATGCAATTGGATTCTACGAAAAGATAATTGAAAAATTTCCAGAAGAAATTAGAGCAGATAATGCACTTTTCGAAATGGCACAACTCTTTGAATTCATCCTCGAAGATAAAGTTAAAGCGCTAGAGCTGTACGAAAAACTATTCCTAGAGTATTCTGGTAGTACCTTCGCAGTAGAAGCAAGAAAGCGATTCAGAATACTTCGTGGCGACGATATTTAGAATGTTTGCGCGACTGTAGTCGCTTATTTACCAATCAAGCTGAGCGTTCCATTAGTAGAACATTTCAATTCCATAATCCTAGAAGGGCTAAACATAATCAGTCGTGGATAAAATTTATGGATTATGAGTTTAAATTTGTATTAACCTGAAGTGGATGAATGTGAAAAGGATCAGTATGCAATTGTCTCATAATTGTATAATAGAATCTGTAGGAGCATTACCTTGCTACTTAATCTAATCAAAATTCTCTCATAATACTTCGGCAATATTTCTATCTTGTATTATGCGAAAGCTTTTAGTGCTCTTTTTACTATTATCGACCACCATACTCTTCTCTCAAAGTATCAATACTGAGTTTGGCAAAAATCGTGTGCAATTTACTGACGATTTTAATAGTTGGGATAAATATGAGACAGAGAATTTTGTCACTTACTGGTATGGCAAAGGTAAAATGCTCGGAAAGACAGTCCTACAATATGCTGAACTAGATCATACTGATATCCAAGATATCTTGGAGCATCGTATGAATGATAAAATTCAAATCATTGTGTACCTAGATGTCACAGATTTCAAGCAATCTAATATCGGCACAGAAGATATATTTGGTTCTACTACAGGAAAAACTAAGATAGTAGGTAACAAGATGTTTGTCTACTTTGATGGGAATCACTCACACCTCAGAAAGCAGATAAGAGAAGGTATAGCTAGAGTTTACCTCAATGCTATTCTATTTGGGTCCAGTATACAAGAAATAGTACAAAATGCCGTGTTACTTAAGTTGCCAGAGTGGTACAAAGAAGGTGTTGTAAAGTATGCTGCTCAGCCGTGGGATAATGAGTTCGATGATGAATTGAGAGATTTATTAGAAAGCAATAGCAAGTACAGTAACTTTGAGAAGTTGGCAGATTCACATCCTGAGATTGCAGGACACTCGATGTGGTATTATATAGATCAAAACTATGGTCGACTCTCGATATCCAATCTACTTTATTTTGCAAGACTGTCATCTAATCTAGAAAATAGTTTTGGTTACGTGCTCAATAGCAATTATAAGCAATTACAAAGGGATTGGTCGGAATATTGGTTTAGTCATTATGTTAGTGAAAATGACTTATTTGACGCCACAAATTTGAATAATGAAGTAGATCTCAAAAATAAGTCTTACGTACCCGTATCTCATCTGAGCTATAGCCCTGACGGAAGTCAACTATTGTATGTGTATAATCAGCAAGGCAAGTATCGGATTATGCATAGAGAAATGGAGAGCGGGGATGAGAAAACGATAATGAAATATGGTCATCGCAATGCTTTGCAAAAAACGGACTACTCTTATCCTAGTATAGTATGGCATTCATCAGGAAACGAATTTTCGATGGTACACGAACATAGAGATCTGAGGTATCTGCGCAAATACAAGCTAGGTGATAAAGTGACCTACGAAGAACAATTATTGCCAGAGGCCATTCGTAGAGTATATAGTATTGATTATATATCAGATACAGAGTATATCATGTCGGCTAATATGGTTGGTTATTCAGATTTGATTCACTATGATTTCATATTGAGAGAGCCTACGCAGCTTACCAACGATATGCATGATGATTTATCAGTGCAGCTTATAGATCGTGGTCAAGATAGAGGCGTATTATTTACATCTAATAGACCATTGGATTGGAAAGACCTAGAGGATATCGATACCATAGTACCTCAGGGGAATCTGGACCTATATTTCTATAATTTAGATAGTAAATCGATTGAGCTTATCTATGATACGAAGTTTGATATCACAGATCCTATATATATGAAACATGGAAAAGTATCATACTTATCTAACCAAAGTGGAATGCAAAATCATTACATATACGATATGTCAACGGGTATTTCTTCTGTAAAAAGTAATGTAGATAGAAATATCATTTTGCATGCGATGAGACCTAATTCCAAGATAGCTACATATACTTATTACTATGATGGGGGTTATAGAATATTTGACAAAGATATAAGCGGATCTTTTGAGACAGCTACTACATTTTATTACAAGGGTCTCGAAGAACTTACTCAAGAGACAGAAGAGGTGCCTCTCATTTTTCTAGATAGTAATGATAATACTATGCAGCCAGAGTATATGTTTCAGAGTAAATTTCCTGATCCAGCTGTGTTGCCAGAATTAGAATTATCTACAGAGAGTAGGCTTTCATTACATAATGATATTATAGACGGAGATAGCCTTAATGAAGAAGATCTTGCAGATTGGAATCCAGCTAGAATCGTTGCAGGAAGGAAGAAATTCAGGGTAGATAATTTTACTACTAAATTTGATAATTCTGTTCTTTTTGAAGGATTAGAAAACTATAATAATCTAGGAGAAGGTATCGATTTTGGGGCATTAGGAATTAATGAACCAGCTAATGAATTGCAATACGCACCAAATGGTATATTGTTTCAAGCGACTGTAAAAGATCTGTTCGAAGACGATGTATTGGTAGGTGGATTTCGCCTTCCAATTAGGTTTAATGGTTCAGAGTTTTTCTTGATTTACGAAGACAGAAAAAAATTGATAGACAAAAAATATAGTCTATATCGAAGGACATATGGTGAGACATACGAAAGTAGTTCAAATCAATTGTACCGAACGAGTACAAATTTGATGCTTGGAGAATTTCAAATGAAGTATCCATTTGATATATTTAGAAGTATACGACTCAGGACTAGCTTGAGATTAGATAGATACTTGCTGAAATCTAGTGATGAAGAATCTCTAGATGATCCTATATCGTTTGATAAAAGACTAAGTATCAAGGCAGAGTATGTTTATGATAACACGATAGACATATCTACTAATATAAAGAATGGAACTAGATACAAGTTCTATATAGAAGCTATCAATAGATTCGATTTACAAGTGGTGGATGGATTCGAATTAAGTCCATCAGAAGGGTTCACTTCTGTCTTAGGTTTTGACTTTAGGCATTATATACCATTACTTCGACACTCAGTATTAGCGCTCAGAGGAGCGGGAAATGGATCTGTGGGTTCAGAAAAAATTCTCTATTATCTTGGTGGTATGGAAGGTTGGATATTTCAGTCATTTGATCAAGAAACTACTACTCCGGCTAATACTAGATTTGCTTATCAGACTGCTGCAAATCAGCTAAGAGGATTTAAAACCAATGCGAGAAATGGAGGTTCTTTTGCTCTGATAAATGTAGAGCTAAGACTACCAATTTTTAAGTATTTATTGGGACCAAATAAAGGTACTTCATTCTTTAAGAATTTTCAGTTTACGACATTTTTTGATATTGGTACTGCCTGGCATGGATTATCTCCTTGGGGTGATGACAATCCACTAAATACGGTTCAAGTAAATAGTGGAGATGTCATTTCACTCAATATCAATTACTTTCGTAATCCATTACTTATGGGCTACGGAACCGGCGTTCGTGCTACTATATTGGGTTATTTAGTGAAATTTGACTACGCATGGGGAGTAGAGAATGGTAAAGTGCAAGACTCTAGATTTTACTTTAGTATAGGAGCTGATTTTTAAGCTTTATACTAGATAATTATAGAACTGGATAAAAAATAACTAAAGCTAATGATAGGCTGAAAATTTCGATTTCTAATTATAGTGATAGACTTTTGCTTTGAATCGTCGATGTTGCCACATAGTCTCAATCAAAAAGGATACTATCCATCGCGCCTTTTTGTTCAATGATAAGTCTTCATTTAATACGAAGTACAAATTTCCTTTTTGGCAGATAAGCAGTAATTTATTAATATGGATCTTTGAGTAACATGAAAGACACAATATGAGCCGTCTAGGCTTCGAATTTTTAGAGCTTTGTATTAAAATCGAGGAAAGCTACCTACTTTTCAATTTGTAAAATGATTATATTGATCTCTGATTAAGAAAAATTGATAAAACTCTGAATGAATAAAATAATTATATAGTCCATCGAGCAGGGTGATATCAATACTTTAGAAGTATTGTACTACACTATTGAGACTGAAAATTTTAGTGAAACAAAAAATGATCATCATCGAGTAAAATTAGATCATTTATCTAAATTATATTTGGCTTGCTATCCATTGTATGGCAGGCTTCTTTTTTAGTTAATCTTAGCGCTATGAAAAACCTAAAAGCTATTATTTTCGATTTCGGTGGAGTTCTGCTAGATCTTGATATCTCTGAGACGAAAGCGGCTATGAGTAAACTACTCAATACGGAGATGGCCGCTCCTTACAAGAACAAGTACAGAGAGATAACATTGGCCTTGGAGAAAGGAGAAATGCTTCCAGAGGCTTTTATATTCGCCATACAGTCCATGTGTGAACCTGTGCCTCAAGGTAGAGAAGTAGTGGATGCTTGGAATGCTATGCTTTGTGGATGGCAGCAAGATAGATTTACACTACTAGATGAACTTAAGAAGGATTATAATATCTATTTATTGAGTAATACCAATCAGATACATTTGGATTATGTTATGCGCGAATTGAAAGAAGTTTATCAAATTGATAATTTTGAAGATAGATTTTTTGATCAATGCTTTTACTCTCATAAAATGAATGCTTGGAAGCCTGAAAAAGAAATATATAAACAAGTTGAGGCTACAATTGGATTAGAGCGTTCTGAATTTATCTTTATTGATGACAATAGTAATAATGTAATAGGTGCCAAAGAACTGGGGTGGCAAGCTTATCTTCACCCAACAAATACAGATCTTAGACTCACTCTCAATAACGCTGGAATAGGTATCTAAATCAGAAACTAAAGAGATAATAACATGAACAGAATATTATATAACGTCACAGTCAATATAGATCACAGTAGCCACAAAGAGTGGGTGGATTGGATGAAATCAACACATATTCCTGATGTTATGGCAACAGGAAAATTTCTTACTTATCAGCTACAAAGAATCTTAGAGACTGAAAATGAAACGGGAGTAACATATGCTATACAGTATTTAGCTCCCAATATGCAAGCCTATCGAGAGTACCAAGAGAATTATTCAGAAGCCTTGCAATCCGAACATGCAAAGAGGTACAATGGTCGATATGGAGCTTTCCGTACATTGATGGAGGTTCTAGATATGTCAAATTAATTTTAGGAATTATAAGTCGAGCAAAAACATCTTTACGTCTAATAGTTGTTAAATTCGTTTCTTATTTAAACATATTACACCTCGAGTCAATCAATCAACTGCAATGAAACAACTATTTACCTTTGTATTATTATTAAGTTCATTCATATCGTATAGCCAATTCGGCAACTGGGGAGGAAAAAAGAAAAAGTCTATCAAAGGTAAAATCGAAGGAGTCCTTATCGATTCTATGACAAATGCTACGATTTCTTATGCTACTATCACAATGAAAAGAGGTGATACTAACCTAGACGGTGTACTCTCTGAAGAAAATGGATCTTGGAAAATAGGTGAAGTTACTACGGGTAAATATGATCTTTACATTAGTTTTCTTGGATATAAGGAAAAAGTGATTCGAGATGTAGAGACTACTCTCAAAGATCCGGATGTTAATCTTAATACGATATATCTAGTCCCTTCATCAGTAATATTGGATGGAGTGAAGATCACAGAAAAACGTGCACTCATTGAGAACAAACCAGATAAGTTAGTCTTCAATGCGGAAGATGACTCAAGTATAGCTGGTGGTGATGCCACAGATGTATTGCGAAAAGTTCCTCTTTTATCCGTTGATCTTGAAGGTAATGTATCGCTCAGAGGATCGCAGAATGTAAGAATTCTTATTAATGGTAAGCCTAGTGGAATGTTCTCTTCCAATGTAGCAGACGCTCTCAAAATGTTTCCTGCAGATCAAATTAAAAAAGTAGAAGTAATTACATCTCCGGGGGCTAAATACGATGGAGAAGGAAGTGGAGGTATCATAAATATAATTACTAAACGCACAGAACTTGAAGGGCTTGCTGGTTCTATCAATGCGTCTGCGGGTAATCGTCAAAACAATGCTTTTGTTAATATTAATGCAGGAAAAGGGAGATTTGGACTTACGGCAAATTCATCTGTTTTTTATTCAGTACCAGCGGATGGGATTAATGAATTTTTGAGAACGGCAGATGTTCAAGGTGGTCAAAGTGAATATATTCAAGAGGGTAATACGAAAACTTCTCGACTTGGATTCAATGGATCTCTATCTGCATTTTATGATCTCAATGCTTATAATGCTTTTAACAGTTCATTCTCTTTAAGAGGCTTTGGATTTGATACTGATGCTAGTAGTACAGCTACACTCAATGATCCCACAAATATTATTATGGGTGAAGTATTTGACGATAAATGGACAAGGCTAAATAAAACAGAAACACTCAATAGTGGATTCGATTGGAGTACGGATTATACTAGAAAATTTGAGGATGATGAAATTAAGGAATTAACAATGGCATTTCAGCTCTCTGGCAATGTACAGAATCAAGATTATGACTTAGTAGAAGATTATAACTTATTTAACATTCTAGATAGGTCAGAGCAAGTCAACAATGACGGAGATAATCTAGAGACGACAATACAAATTGACTATGTGCAACCATTGCCTAAGTCTATCAAATTAGAGGTGGGTGCAAAAGGAATACTAAGAGATATTACGAGTGATTATAAATTCAATGTACTGGATGAATCTTCTGGGCAATACCAATTGGATTCGACTAGATCTAATGTATTTGATTATGATCAAGATGTGGTATCTGGATATGCTTCGCTTAATTATACCCTAGGAAAATTTGGATTTATTACAGGTCTTAGAGTCGAGAATACTCAGATTAAAGGTGACGATCTAGAAGGAGGTGTTTTCGAAAATGACTATCAAAGCTATCTGCCAAGTTTTACCGTAAGTAGATCTCTATCTAATTTTAGACAACTTAAACTAAGTTATTCAAAGCGTATCCAAAGACCCAATCTTAGATTTATAAATCCATTTAATAATTCCGCTGATCTATTTAATCGAACAGAGGGAAATCCATTCCTCAATCCTGAGATTACACACCAAGTAGAGCTTTCATACAACTTTAATGTGTTTGGAGCTATGATATATGCGAGTCCATACTATAAACGTACGGACGATGTAATAGAGCAAGTGTTATTAGTAGAAAATGGAGTTTCGACTAATACGTACAAGAATATAGCAAAGAGTGAGTCTTATGGCATCAATCTATTCACGAGTAAGAGTATCAAGAAGCTTACCGCTAGAGTAGGAGGTAATGTATATAGTTACAGCGCTAATGGATTTGTTAATGGAGTAGAAAGAGAACGCGATGCAATACTCTATCAAATATTCTGGGGAGGAGACTATAGCTTTACAGGTAATTTCAAATCTGATTTCTTTGGATTCTTCAGGTCACCAAATGCTACCCTTCAAGGTGAAACTCCTAGCTTTTGGATTTACGGATTTGGATTTAGATATGATTTCAAGAAAAGTAGCTTGGGACTCAAATTTATTGATCCATTTAATGCTACTAAGTCATTCAATTCAGAGCAAGATGGGCCAGGGTTTTATCAGAAGAATGATTTTGCTATTCCATTTAGATCTATTGGTATCAACTTTAGATATAAGTTTGGTAAAGTAGATTTCAAGAAGAGAAAATCGAAAATAAAAAATACAGACCTTAAGAAAGGTGATGATGCTGGTCAAGGTGGTGGAGGCCAAGGAGGAATGGGTCAAGGTAACTAACACGAATACATATTGTAAATAAATGCAAAAGTATTAGTCAAATATTTTTGATGAATAAGTAATAGCCTCCTAGTCAGAATTGACTTGGAGGCTATTACTTATTCTTTTTCTACATTAAAAAGTATTTACTAAAAACAAGAACCATAAAATGTCCGGTAAATTTAAATTCGGTATTAAGGAATTCAATAATTCACAGAAGTTTATTTTTATTAAATAAAAAAAGCCACCAAGCGAAAACTTGATTGCTTTTAATGCATGGCGTAATAATAATTACTTTCTAGCAATTGCTCTTTTCGCAGCCGCAATTACATCATCTACAGATAGTCCATATTTGTCAAGAAGATCAGTAGGCTTTCCACTTTCTCCAAATGAGTCATTGACAGCCACTAACTCTTGTGGAGTCGGTAACTTAGATCCTAATAGATTAGCTACACATGATCCGAGACCACCATTACGTTGGTGCTCTTCTGCAGTAACTAAACATCCAGTCTTACCTACAGACTTGAGGATGGCTTCATCGTCTAATGGCTTTATAGTATGTATGTTGAGTAGATCTACAGCGATTCCTTCTTTGGCTAATGATCTTGCAGCCTCTAGTGATTGCCATACCATATGTCCAGTAGCTACTATAGTTACATCAGACCCTTCATTCATATGTATCGCTTTACCGATTACGAATGGCTTATCTTCCATAAACATAGGCCAAGCCGGACGACCAAATCTTAAGTAGACTGGACCTTCATATTCAGCTATAGCTAATGTAGCCGCTTTAGTCTGATGATAATCACAAGTATTGATTACCGTCATTCCTGGCAGCATATTCATCATGCCTATATCTTCGAGGATCTGGTGAGTAGCACCATCTTCTCCTAAGGTGAGACCAGCATGTGATGCACAAATCTTTACGTTTTTATCTGAGTATGCGATGGATTGTCTGATCTGATCATATACACGACCTGTAGAGAAATTGGCGAATGTACCTGTGAAAGGTACTTTGCCACCGATAGCCATTCCTGCAGCGAGGCTCATCATATTGGCTTCAGCGATACCTACTTGAAAAAATCGTTCTGGGTATGCATCTTTAAATTTATTCATTTTGAGAGATCCAGTAAGGTCAGCACAAAGGCCTACCACCTCATAATTTTTCACAGCTGCTTCGTGTAGGCCGTCGCCAAATCCATCTCTTGTTCCTTTCATTCCGCTAGACTGATAGTCTGATAGCATAGTATATATTTTAGTAAAGTTATTGTCGTTGGTTGTAATAATAAATGTCTAGTAGTCTCCTTGTGACTCTTCTAGTTGAGATAGTGCGTCAGCGAGTTGCTCATCATTAGGAGCTACTCCGTGCCATTTGTGAGTGCCTTCCATGAAGTCTACTCCTTTACCCATCTCAGTACGCATGAGGATTACTGTAGGTTGTCCGCTACCAGATCTTGCTTTAGCATCTTGTAGACCAGATAAAACAGATGACATATCATTGCCGTCCATTTCCATTACATACCATCCGAATGCTTTCCACTTTGCAGGTAGATCACCTAGAGACATTACATTTTTAGTATCTCCATCGATTTGGCGACCATTCCAATCTACTATGGCTACTAAATTGTCACATTTGTAATGTGCCGCATACATTGCTGCTTCCCATACTTGACCTTCTTGAAGTTCGCCATCTCCCATGAGGATGTATACCATTTTATCATCGCTATTGAGTTTTTTCGTTTGTGCTACTCCTATAGCAGCTGATAGACCTTGACCAAGAGATCCTGAGGCAATACGAATACCTGGTAGGTGTTCATGTGTCGCTGGATGACCTTGTAGTCTAGAGTTGATATGTCTAAATGTAGATAACTCTGCTATTGGAAAGTATCCTGATCTAGCCAACACACTATACCATACTGGCGAGATGTGACCATTAGATAAAAAGAATAAATCTTCTCCTTTACCATCCATATTGAATGAGGAGTTATGGTTTAAATGATTAAAATATAATGCAGTTAGTAGGTCTGCGCAGCCTAGTGAGCCTCCTGGATGGCCTGAGCTTACAGCATGTACCATACGTACTATATCTCTCCGTACCTGTGATGCGATTTTTTTGAGTTCTGCGATTTCCGCCATTATAAGGTTGGTTATTATTGGTGTGTATATCTTATGAGAATATGTAAACGATTCATCAGTTCAATATCTATCACGATTAATGAACGTTTATGATCGAGCATACAAGAAAATGATTCAGGCCAAGAAAAAAAATAGGCAATCTTGAAATACAAGACTGCCTATAAAATATCTTAGTTCAGTAATACTAGTTTACTGATTCTGAAAGAGCTTTTCCTGGCTTAAATTTAACTTGGTTTTTAGCTTTGATCTGGATAGTTGCACCTGTGAGTGGGTTTCTTCCTTCTCTAGCTTTTCTCATGTTAGTTGAGAATGTACCAAATCCAACGAAAGCAGCTTTGTCTCCTGCTTTAAGAGTAGACTGGATTGCATCGAATACACCATTTACAGCGTCAGATGCTTGGCTTTTAGTTAATCCTGCTGTTTCTGCTACTTGCGCGATTAGATCTCCTTTGTTCATCTTATTTATTATTTTAGTTAATAAGTAATTATATAAATATAAAA
>OCVR010000447.1_pt1 | contig 34793 bp, 42 predicted proteins | sample 1539091 | NCBI WGS metagenome assembly OCVR01 (sample SAMEA3355530, study PRJEB22509) | marine metagenome | biome: marine; feature: coastal ocean; material: water | place: USA | collected 2010-08-07 | depth 16 m | reverse complement strand
TAGCGAGTAGATTTATTACTACGCGTAGTATCCACTTCGAAAACAGCAGGACTAACAAGAGGACTAGAATTATTTCCACCTTTCTCTCCTTTCTCTTTATACATGTTCTTCAGGACATTTACGAACTTATCCCAATCGTCAAGAACCATATGGCGATGGGTCTTGTTATCGAACTGATTTTTAAATATAGTTAATTCGTAATTCATGTGGCCATTGTATCATAAAGTAAGGGGACTGTCAACCGAAGAAATCTTCCAATGTGGCACGAGGTTCTGCAACCCAACCAACTGCATCGAGAATTGGTTCTAGAGGATCTAGGAAAGTCTTCTGGAACATTAGGTCATAATCAATATAAGAGTTCAGTCCAAGTTCTTCGGGAAGGTGCTGTGGATACGCCACAACGTTTTCACCTAGACGATTCGGAACTTTCAGATAGACGAACTTTACCTTCTCGCCTGGCTTGACCATTTCGTATCTATTGCCAAGTTTATTCTCTTTGATTAGGTTATTGTAACACAATGCACCGCGCACGTGTATGGGAGTTCCCTTCTTGAAAATGGTTTGACGATCTTTCCATTTGTCGAGATTAGAGATACCACGGGGAAACGAAACGTCTTCGGGGGGTAAAGACTTAAACAAGGTCATGAACTCACGAATAAATCCCTGAGTGGTTTCCTCGGTGCCTTCTACCAGAACACGGAAGATTTGTTTCATTTTGTCACGGACAACCGAAGGAGTCGATGACTTGATTGCCTCAATACCCATCATCTTGAGTTTAGGCTCTGCGTACTGGACACCCTCGTTATTATGCACGTTGAGGATATATCGTTTCTTCGCCATCCAGATACCACGGTCTGCGATTACCTCACGTCCCATCTCCATGCGATTCTCATATGCGCCAGTGACCGCAGCCATGTCCGCATAAGATGTTTCCAAAACTTTCTCGAAGTGCTCGGAGCAGATCTTGTCTAAGAATTTAACAGGGTCTTTAGGAGCAAACCGATCAACAAGGGAAGACATACGAATGTAAAGAGAATCGGTGTCAATCGCAACAACATAGTCTTCATCTGTTTTAAGTAGTTTTTGCATCTCATTATTAACTGCCCTCTCTGCCCATTTGATTGCAAGTTGACCAGCAAGAGTGATCGACTCTGCGACACGCTGATCAAAATATCTAAAATAGCGATTCCCAAGGGCGCCATAAAGTGAATTCATAAGAATCTTGATAGACATCTGTTGATTGTCGAGAGACGAGATTCTATAGGCCAGAGAATTGGTAGGATTCTTCTGGTACTCTTGCTGGAGTTTTAACATCTCGGTCTTGATAATACGGCGTTCTGTATAGTATTGTTTAATCACCGTAGGGATCACACCTTCACGGTCATGAGAGAAAGCAACTCCGGTCGGTGCAATAGAGACATCAGATTCGGACACCTTATAAGTGCCGTCAAGAAACTTATCAACATTAACACCACTGGTGATACCATCGCGCACAGTCTCCGGAGACATGTTGTATTGCACAATGATGTTTGGATACAGAGAGTTTAAATCGAAAGAGGTGACCCAGTCATGAGACCCAACTTGAGGTTCTTTAACATAACCGCCCGGATATGAGGTCTTAGGCTTCTCAGATTTGGGGGGAACGACTACCTTCATCTTGTTCAACATACGGTAAATGATGCTGTCCCAGATGTTAGTAGTACCAAGAGTGTCACCATAGTTCACACCACCACGGTAAGCCATAGTGAGTACCAGAGTAATCAAGTCGAGTTTCTCATCGATCTTGTGCACCAACTCCACGTCCTTGATGTTATAGTCAATAAACTTCTGGAAGTCGTTTTCATAAAGAGCGTGGAGATTTCCGTGCTCCTCATAGGACAACTTGCGTTCACCCAAGACAACGTGGGCGATATGATCTAGACGATAGGATTCTTGTTGACCCAGAGTGTTGAGAGTAAACTTCTTGAAGATCTCAATGTAGTCTAGATGCTCGACACCCTCAATGACGTATTCTTGATTGGCACGACCTTGGATAGTGACATTACGTTCACGCACCGCACCCCAAGGAGAAAGACGTTTCAACAACGTATCATCACCCCAAAGATTGTAGCATCGGTTTACGATATAGGGGATATCAAAGAAACGGGTATTCCAACCAGTCAAGATATCAGGAGCATAATGTGACCAGTGCTCAATAAACTTACGGAGAAGATCCATCTCATTGTCGCACTTGATATAGAGAACGTCCTCACGGGTAACTTCATAGTCACCGCAAGACCAGACCCAGTAGTTGCCGTCATTCTTGCGTATTGAGATTGAGGTGACAGGATGTGCAGCCTTGCCTGGGTCGGGGAAACCGTCCGCAGAATATACCTCAATATCGATATTCATCACACGAACTTGGTCGCGATCAAAGTTTATCTTATCGGGGAATTCTTCTGCGAGATATTGGGAGACATAATTGTTCTGCCCATATACCTTGAAGTTTTGCACATCAGCATACTTCTTGAGGAAGTCAGTCGCGTCTGACATAGAGTCCAAGACGCACTCGGCAACGGGGAGACCGTCCAGAGTCTTCCAGTCGGTTTCTTCTTGACTGGTGACATATAGTTTAGGTTGGAATGGAATACGTTTCTTGACCTGTTGGCCGTTCTCGTAACCGCGATATAGAATGTGCTTACCCATACGGATAGCAGAAGAGTAAAATTTTGTCATGGGGCTATTATACCTCGATTAGGAGAGTCTGTCAAGACATGAAATCAGAAAGATCAGAAGTAGTATTCTCAGAGTGCCAGTCTCGGCACATATCCATTACTCTCTGTCTTCTTTTATAATTTACCTCCGGATTATCCAGAAGAGTCTCGAACAGTGTATCAATACCACTACCCAACTGAAGATTGATATGGGGCTTGACTTTCCCAAACAGATCTTCAATATTAAATTCTTCACGGATTATATTCTTTTGTTTTGGTTTGTTGAGTTCTTCCCACGAGAACTTCATAAAGAACTCGCGTACGCGTGGGTCTAGATATGGAGTGACATGCACCTTACCATGTTTCTCTGCTAGATTGGTGTGTTGTTGATATCCAGCACAGTCACCGTCAAGGTAAGCATTACGGAACTCATTCCAGTTAACTCTCGTCTGGTTGTACTCTTTACAGTACTTGACGTAGTTGCGCTTCTTTTTAAAAGAAGAGTATCGTATCATTGCTTTCTTACTGCAACCGAAGTAGGCGTCTGCACCCCATCCAGTAATACAGTAGTCTTCTGACATGTTTTCATAACAATAGAGGAAGGGAAACACTGCGGCTTCGTAGTGGGATTTCTTGCGACAACCATGTTTGACTAGTCGGTGCCAGTCTTCAACTAGGTTATCAATAGGGACAATAATAGTGGTGAACTCCCACCCCATGAGTTCTGCGACTTCTTTTGCCTTCGCATGGTCATAAGATGGTTGTCCTTCGAGATGGAAACTATACGCGTGTACAGTCTTTCCAGCATCCTGTGCAGCGATTGCCACACTGATACTGTCAACACCACCAGAAAGAAGTACCGCAACCTTATCGTGCGGCACCTCTTCTGTTATGTGGTCAGAGAGAATTTCTCTAATCATTAAATGAAAACTAATTCGGTTTCTGTAGGTGATCCACCCTTACTTGGATCAGGAGTCTCATCCTGTGGTAAGAATCCACCAAATATGAACGGACAATTCTCTAGAGGTGGTCGCATTCCTGAACCGGACTCTACGAGATCCTGCCAAAACTTACCTAAGTTATCAAACTGTCTCATCCAACGCTTACGCTCGGATGCGAGAGTTGTTGGTCTTGGTTGCTCGATATACCCATAGAGAGAAATCTGCTGGCCAGAAGACAAGTGAGATTTCATTCCGTCAAAGAATGTCGTCTTAGACTCGCCCCGAGGCTTACAAAATGCATAAGACCCAGCTCCTGTACTTATCCCTAAGTTTTTAGAGAGTTTGTTAGCAGTTGCTCCACAAAGGGGACGGTGTAGCGTATTCTTGTATTCGATATTATTCATGATCGTTTTAATACAAGCTTTAAGAACCGACTTGCGATGAGGTTCTATGATACTCGTGAGCCATTCCGTAATATCTTTTTCATTGGCTGCGAGTTCTCCGCTATCAATGGCGGCATTTGTTGACTTGACAAAGTCTCCTTGAGTGCATGGAGCACTTGGAGTTATGTCATGATTTGTCTTATGGGAGAAAGCACGTAGGTTTAGAGGGGTATCAAAACTTACAACGTCTACCATAGTAGTCTCCAAGTTTAGATTGTCTTGTGCCTCATTTCTATTAAATCCCACAATTCCTATAAATTCTGTAGGATGCCCTTCCGGAGCACGGATGACTACCTGTGGAGCCTCAGTATGAATAAAACCGTAGCTTTCTATAGACGCAGTAATATTCTGCACATTCTTAGCATCATATACGCCTTCACGAATCTGCCACTTACCACCAGACCAATCTATAAAAGCTCTTTTAATAACTATTCGTTTTTCGAAGGTGATACCCTGCATTGAGGTATATAGGGAGGAGGGAGCACATTGCTCTAGAGACAGTTTAACATCAAAATATTCTTTCTTTTTCATGGTACATTTCCTTTTCTTTTAGGATTGGTTTTTAGTCCACGGGACTATTAGGGTTAGTCTGTAGTCTGACTACTGTCATTAATAACTACAGGTGACATTATACCAAAATTGGTACCCAGTGTCAAGGGCTTAATTTACTTTATTGCGATTGCTCCGACAAACAGGTGATTCATCCAGAACGGTTGAATCTTTGTTGAATCAAAACCAACTGAGGTCAGTAGACTGATAAGGTCATTCCAAGTCATTGGTTTCAACATAGTTCGGAGAGTCTTCTCTTTCTCCATAATATCTTCATAGGTAAAGTGCTGTGCCTTATACTCATAAAACGTAGAGGTCATCATATCTTGGATACGTGAGTTCTCCGCATAAGTCTTCTCGGCAAAGATAAATGCACCGCCTTCGTTCAGACCCTCATAGATGTTCTCTAGAACTCTTTGTCTCCACAATGGCTGCATGAACTGCAACGTAAAGATAGAGGTTACCAGAGAACAGTTCTCGAATGAGTGGTGGATGATGTTCTTGTTTTGGAAACAGACATGATGACCACCTTCGTTAAGTCTTGTCTGTCGCGCAGTCATATCTTCTTGAAACACTTCAGCATACTCAACACCACAGTAATGTGCGTTAGGAGAAGTGATATGATTCTGTTCAATCATTGCTTCGATAGTCTTACCAGTACTACAGCCGATGTCGACCACCTTGGTATCGTTCTCTACAAAGTAACGTGATAGGTTTACCACGTCATCATGGAGCGTGGAGTAGTGACGAATCGAAGCATCGATGTGATTATCGAAACCTTCTTCGCGGTGACCGAATGTAAAATCTCTATGGGTGGTGCGTTCTCTATCTTTCATTATATACCTTCAATACATTATCATAGACCGACTCTGCGATCTGTTTCATCATTAATGGCGGTACCATACGACCAACACGTTCTGCCTTTTGGTTCCACTTACCCGTGAGTTTAAAATCATCAGGAAGTGACATTATACGCTTTAATTCACCTAGTGTCAACTTTCTTGGGTCACTCCAATGGAATGCACCAGCAGTCGTGTCACCGTTACCCATCGCAGTCAATGTAGGTGCAGGGGCTTCCAGAGAAACTCGCTTGAGGTTGAAGTGGTGACCCTTGGGGTGATAATCTCCACCAGTCAAGACCTTATCAGGGAACCTTGGCATTAGAGATCCCGTGTCTTTCCAGTAGGCGGTTCTCTCGAACTTCTCGGTCAGGTATTTGACTTCTTCGTCATCATACTCTAGATCAACCAACGCATCTTTCAAAGGAATGGCGGTGCGAGAAGGTTCTGGAAACAAGTGATTCATAGTCAGGAAGTTTAACCCAACTTCGTCTGCAACATCTTGACGAACCGCAATGAAGATTACACGAGAACGAGTCTGGGAGACACCATAGTAACGAGAATCCATAACCTCAGAGACAACCTCATACCCAATGTTCTCGAACTCATTCAGGATACGGTTGTAGTATTCTTTTGCCTCACCAATGGTCAGACCCTTAACGTTCTCTGCGATAATTACCTTGGGGGAGATTTCTTTGGCTACACGCAAGAACTCAAAGAACAAGTCTTCGATGTTTTCTACGACCTTGCCGTCAGAATAAGATTTGGTTTGTCCCCAACCATCAGAGTGTTTACCATCAGATGAGTGAGAGAGTTTGCCTGCAACAGAGAATGCAGAACAAGGAGGAGAACCATCGAGGATGTCTAACTCACCTTTCTTGAGACCAGTGAGATCTAGGAAGTCTTGACCAGATAGTTCTTTGATATCGTCAGGGACGATAGGAGTGTCAGGATAGTTCTCTTTATAGGTAACTCGTGCTTCTTCGACAAACTCATTGATTGCGAGAATGTCTGCGCCAGCGAGACGGTAACCAGTAGATGAACCACCACCACCAGCAAACGTGCTGATTACTTTGAATTTCTTCTGAGATGCCGCGTCATAGACATCTTGTAGATTATATGGTTGATACGTCATATTACACCTTTCACTATTTAATGGACAGTATACATTATATAGCACTGTGTGTCAACCCCCTAATCAATAATTTTAAAGAAATTGTGGCGAGTCCAAGGCTCTTCTTGTTTTTTATCTGAATACCCATGATGATCCTGTGTCACCGAAAGTTTCTTCGATATTACCTGAGTAGTAGGTGTGGGAATACCAGTCTTGTGTCTATCTCGTCTATTGAAGTAAACTCCAATGTCACGTCCTACGCCTATTGTATCACATTCATTCCAAGGATGCAAGGCAGTATTACGAATTCCGTAATAATCTATTTCTGGTAGTTCTAGGTGTTTGGTGGTAAACGTTCTGAAAAGACGTTGGAGAACACAGTACGGGCCACAGTTGATAGGGAAATCCTTCTGTGTCAACATGTAATGACTCCAGTGCGCAAAAGACTTGTCCATGCAATACATACCCATGAATAGTCCGATGTTTGCATAGAGAGTGTTGTCTGCGTACTCAGAGAGAAGTTTAAACGCTTCGTAACGTTCTTCTATCAACCAAGTGTCGTGTTCCATAATCCAGAACTTATCATCAGTCTCTCCCTGCTGGCGCATAAGTTCCCAGTGAGAGCACATACCAGCCTTCTCTGTGGGAGAGTGGTCTTCTTTAGAATTTTTAGAATTGATATCTAGGGTCATCAAACTTTTTGACCAGACGTACTTATCTACGTGGTCTTGGAAGTCTTCTGATTGGGGAGTGATCGCATCGAAGGTTTCGATGGAGTCGAGGTAACCATCATCAATGGCACGTTGGAAGGAACGCCGAGAGAGATAGGCATACTCCTCAGACCGTTCATCACCTTTCATTACAATTTGTATTGCTTTCATATAACTCACAAAAAAAGGGGGATTTGACTCCCCCTTATGTATTCACACCATTGCTGATATGCAAAGTACTACAGTCCAGATACATACTAGATTGATACTCAGAAGACCAATTCTCTCTAGGTCTTCGGCATCTCTCTTAGCCATGTATGCTCTTATCTGTCGCATTTATTGTCTCCTCGTTTAATAGTTGTGGATCTAATTTTTTAGACCCATTGATTTCAACTTTACGAGGCCGCTGACTTTCAGGTATTATGACTCCCAAATTAATGGCAAGTAGTCCTTGACTGAAATCAGCTCCCATTACTTCAACATACTCCGACAGCCTAAATTGCCGCTCGAACTGTTTAGTAGATATCCCTTTGTGGATATACTCTCTTCCGTTATCTTTGTGCTGCCCTCGAATGGTCAGTGTTCGGTTCTTTACTTCGATTTCTAATTCATCCTCGCTGAAACCAGCGATCGCGAGTTCGATTAGGTATTGATCCTCCCCCGTCTTTAATATATTATGCGGAGGGAATATATCACTCGAGCGCCTTGAGATACGGTCTAATTCATCGATCATGGTATCAAAACCGACAAATGCCGAACGCGGAAATAATTGTTTTGCTGTTAATGTCATGCTGTTAACTCCTAAATTAGTTAGCAAGTTTAAGATGGATGCCCGACCATCGGCACATCCGGTACTATTTATATAAGTTATAACTTCGAAAAACAAAATGATTAAAAATCATATCACTTTTCAGGGGTATCTTCAGTATCAATATTAATTATAGGCACTGAAGTATCAACCGACAAGATTCTTTCATTCTCTATCATGTCGATTACTTCTAACGTAAGCTCAATATCTCTCTGTATGAAAGATATCTTACTCTCACACTCCTTGAGATGATTACGATAAAATTCTAATTCTTTTTCTTTTGTTACTTTTTTATTACTTATCTCGACAAGAGATACTACATTATTCTTATTGCCAGACATAGACTGTCCTTAGTAATATATTGAGGGATCTGGTGACCCTTCTACTCCAAATGAGAAAGAAACACGAGACTCTCTCGGAAATACTTGGTGGTGCGTTCCACGGGGCAAGTACGCATACATGCCTGGCTCGAAGTCGAAAGGTTCGTTATCGTTGATACCTTCTACTTTTAAACCTACAGTGGAGATAACCTGTACCAAGAACACGTCCATAGAATCTTTGTGCCAAGGATATGATCCACTTGCACGTCCGAAACCGCTGAACGCGATATTAGTGATTTTGCTTTCATGTAACGTAAAGACTTCTTGCATCTCTTCATAAATTTTTCTAGCAAAGTCCGGTGCACTACCGCGACTGTGAAAAGAGTTTAATCCGATACGCATCTTGTCCGAGTTACGATCATATAGATCGTTTGGGTGAGAATCCATCATAGTCATAAATTCATTCCAGTTATAAGTCGACCCCATATCAAATGGCAGCCGACCTATAAATGGTGTTTTAGTTCGTATGTTTTCTTCTCTATCCTCAAATATTCCATAATTATCTGACATACTTTAACTGTTTCCAATATTATATTTTGGTTGTAGTGTCCATTCAGACTTATCTCGAAATGAGATAATTTTAATTTGTCTCATTGGAGCACAATCACGTGCTACTTCTTTATTCACAATTCCTACTAGTCCCCAATCTGCAAGCAGAGTGGCGATAGTGTTACGTCTTTCCATATCAGACGTTTCTAGATTCGACTTCTTACCATCCAACAAGAACAACTCTTTGAAGTGGACGATAAAGTACCTACCCTGTTTATGCAAGATATGGCACGATTGGTATAGAGTATTGTCTCTCCGAGACGCTACACCTATACGAGTTAATGTTTCTCTGACTTTTAAAAAGTCATCTGGTTCCGACAGGCTGATTTCCAGCATCATATCAGAGTTCCATTGGACAAGATTATTCTCTTCCACCTTTTGCTACCTTTAGTTTGATAGTTTTTATTTGTGATTCCGTTAAGAGCCCTATGACTTGCTTCGCCTTTTGTTCACTGTAACCAAAATATTCCTTGATACATTCCATGTCGGCTCTTTGATCAGGTTTGTCCCATTTAGAGAATCGTTTCTTTTTCCGTATAATATTTATAAGAAAATCGTATTGCATCTTAGCATCTAAGTGATGTAATCTGTTCATTTCATTGGACATAAACACCGTGTCCGGAAAATAAGACAGAGACCTATTAATGACAAACCCGTTATAGTACTTGGTATTATCTTGGTTTTGGTCAATAAGATTAACTTTAGTGTCATTTATACTTTTCAGAAAGTCAAATGGGCTCACGCTTTAATCTCCACGTTCGCCATGACTTCTGTCATACATGCAACAAGATTTAGTTCGTGGTCTGCGACAAACGCATTCTTGTACTGGTAATCCGCGAGGATTAGTACCAGTTGAGGAATACTATTAGGCGCGACATAGTCGTACATCTTATCGTAGACTCCACGGAAGATTGACGCTGGTTCAACATCGATGTTGTTTACTACCCACGCTCGCATCTTCTTAAAGTTCTTCTCACGGATTGCACCGAACAACTGAGAGTAAGTATCGGAGATATCCGCACTTACACTATTAGATACATTGAGTGTTCCGGAGACAGAACCTTTCTGACATTCGTTCAGAACGCGTCTCCAATCTGGTGCATGTTTCATGATGATATTGGCCAACACATTCTTATCATACTCCACACCCTCTTCTTGCAAGATTCCTTGGAGACGCTGCATGAACCCACCACATAGCGAGGTCATAGTTTTCTTGTTGAAATTGAAGGCGTATTTAGAACACCTTGAATGTAGCGGTTCGATGATACGGTTCTCAAAGTTACATGTCATGATGAAACGACAGTTGTTAGAGAACTCTTCGATAAACCCACGGAGAGCAGGTTGTGTCGATTGGGGATTTAGATAGTCAGCCTCATCTAGGATGACAACCTTGTAACCGCCCGATAAGGACACCGATGACGCAAACTGTTTAATCTTACCACGTAGGGTATCGATGTTGCCTTCTTCAGACCCATTGATGACAATGTAGTCTAGTTCTAATTCTTCACATATCGCACGTGCGACTGTGGTTTTACCAGTACCGGCAGTGCCGGTGAACATCATGTTGAGGATCTCACCACCATCCACGATGTTTTGAAATGTTTGTTTTAAATCGTTAGGAAGGATTGTTTCGGAAACATTCTTCGGACGATACTTCTCAACCCACAAAAACTCATTGCTCATTGTAACTCCATAATAAAATAATTAAATAACGAGGACTATTATACTACATTAATCCTCTCATGTAAACAACCATCAGACTTTTATTTATAAAAGTTAATGATTTAAGATAATGATTAGTCTGTTAGGTCTAGCCTTTCCCACGGCAAGTCGTCCTTACCGAAGTGACCATAGTTGGTAGTTTGTGTTAGGTCTAAAGAAAATAGGTCTAGATGGTCTATAATACCCTTGGGAGTCAAGTCAACTTTCTGCTGTATCCATTCCACGAGATCTGGTCGAACGACACCGTCTGCGTAAACATAGAGACTTGTCGGTTCTTTGACACCTATAGCATAACTAAGTTGCACAGTACAGTTGTCAACACCCTTGTGTGCTACGATGTTCTTTGCAAGATATCTTGTCATATATGCACCGGAACGATCTACTTTAGTGCAGTCCTTACCAGAGAACGCACCACCACCGTGCGGACAATATCCACCATATGTATCAACAATGATTTTACGTCCGGTCAGTCCAGCATCTCCATCAGGGCCGCCGATGATAAACTTTCCTGTAGGATTGATAAGATATTCTGTATTAGAATCTACCCAGTCTTTCAGATATGCCGAGATGTATTCTTCGATAATGACTCGGATTGCTTCGATAGGTTGCCAGTCTTGGTGTTGTACACTACACACAACCTTGCTGACTCTAACAGGTTTCCCAATGTCAGAGTATTCTACAGAGACTTGCGCCTTTGCATCAGGGCCGAAGGGTAGGTTCTCAACAACAGATCTTACTATCTCGTGACTAAGACTAATCGCAAGAGGCATATAGTTTGGAGTTTCTTTAGTTGCGTAACCGAACATTAGTCCTTGGTCACCAGCACCGAAGTCATCAGTACCTAGTGCGATGTCAGGACTCTGACCGTGCAGATAGTTATCAAACGAGAAGTTCTCCCAATGGAACCCTTCCTGTTCATAACCAATGTTCTTTACGACTTGACGTGCAATAGATTCGCACTTATTGATATCAACATCAGACTTGTACTCACCAGCCACCACAACACGATTGGTTGTGACCATAGTCTCGACTGCGGCACGATTACTGACATTTTTGTTTATTAGATATGTTGCAATGGCATCAGAGATTGCGTCTGCAACCTTATCCGGATGACCATTACTAACACTTTCACTTGTAAAGGTATAAGTCATAACTCACCGTATTCATAATGTATAATAAAGAAATGGAGCTCGGAACAGGAGTCGAACCTGCGACCTGCTGATTACAAGTCAGCTGCTCTACCAACTGAGCTATCCGAGCGTTTCTTACGTTTCTTACGCTTTTCTGTAAGGGTACGTACTATGTATATGCGCGTGAACGCAACAACTGAGATACCTGCCGTTAAAGTTATAGATAAAACGAGAGGTTCTGTATTTCCCCACTGGACGATGACCAACCAAGTGAAGAAAATATTTAGAGGGAAGTTTACAAGAGTGCCCAACAAAACGTGAATTAACGTTTCTCTTGCTATCTCTCTATCGTAATACTTCATAAGGGTCGGTCTCTTGGATCAATTAAGGCATAATATAAAAATCAATTCGAATCATATCTTGGGCAAAGACATTATGATCCAAGAGACCGAAAAGGGTTACTTCTTCTTAGATTTGGAAGCTTCGGCAGCTGCCACTTCTTCTTCTGCGAATGCCTTTGCAACACTCTCATAGAGGGCAACGACTTGGATTGCTTGGTCACGCAATTGACCGATAGTTGTTAACTCTTCACCTTTAAAACCACCACGAGTAACAACAGTATCGACAACTGCAATACAAGAGCGAGATACTCGGTTAGCTAGGTCATTTAGGGTTTTTTGTTCTTCAGTCATGTTATGCTCCGTAAGTAGATGACTTTTCAAGTGCAATAAAGTATTGCGTTTCTGAATCAGTTGATTTGAAATGTGATATTAGTTTAGTAGAAACTGAGACTTCATAGTCACCACCCAACAACTTCATATTTCCCACACCCATGATAAAGTTGAAGTCAGTCCCTTCAGGGAAAGAACCTTCGACCAACACAGAGAACGAGTTAGACGTGGAGTCATTAGCATCAACTACATTAACTTCAATTGAATTACCGTTTGGACGGATAGAGATATTATCATAGCCAAGTGCAGATGATGCACGTTTGATCTTACTTAGGGTTTCGTTAGTGAGTAAGAATTTAACTTCACACTCTGGCATCACGATATCTTTCTTAGGTGCAGAGAGCATCTCAGGGTCAGAGTAGAAGTATTTCACCGATGATAAACCACTGCCGTCAGATACGGTACAGAAGTTATCACCGAAAGTAATTGATGGACGATCCACCAAAGACAATACAGACAAGAACTCAGAGAGATCATAGATACCGAAAGTATTCGGGAAGGTCTCTTCGATCTCAGCGCGAGAGACGATGTTCTTTGCGATCGACATAGTCTTCAGGACGTTACCGCCATTGACTACAATATTAGGATTGATTGTCGAGAAGTTACGAAGAATCTCGACTGTGCGACTAGATAGTTCCATTGTTTTGTTCCTTAGTTAGTATGGTGATCATTATACAGTGTTTACACCCGTGTGTCAAGTGCTTTCTTTCATTCGGCTGAAGTTTTTATCTTTGATGAATGTCAACTTACGTTCGAAGTGAGCATCCTCAAGTTCAGTCTTATGAGAGATTACGAAGACGTTAGTGTCTTCTTTCAATGTGTCGATGATCTTCATAAGATTATCTACACCTTCACCGTCCAACGAAGAGTCGAACGTTTCATCAAGTATCAACAAATTAGTTGACACCGAATTCTTCATCTTGGCAATCTGTCGCCAAGTAAATAGTAGGGACAAATCGATACGCTGTTTCTCACCCTCAGAGAACGAGTCATAGGAGAACGTGTCGCGATATCGTGACCGGATGGTCTCACTGAAACTATCATCCAACTCAAAGTGGACAAAGAAATCTAGGATCTGCAAGTACTTGTTAGTCAATTCATTAATGACCGGAATATACTGACGGATGATTTTGGTCTTGATTCCAGTATCACGAAGTAACTCACCAGCAATACGATTGTAAGATGCCTTCTCGTTGAGGATATACTTCTCATCGGTCTTCTCGTGGAGCTCAGTGTCTAGAGTCGTGAGATCTGTATTTGCCTGACCCATATCACCAGAACTGTCGGCCATATCGTTTAGGTCGGTGCGGAGTTTGTCAATAGACCTCTGGAGACGAATAATAGTCTGATTGTTATTATGCAGAGTATTCTGGTCAGAGAGACAAGCAGACATACGAGATTCAAGAGAGACTATCTCATCTTCGTATACTTTGCGTTTAACTTCTGCCTCATCCATAGTGGTCTTCAGTTCTTTCGCTCTGGCTGTCGCAGAATCTTTCTTCTGTTGACGCAACTCTTCTGCGATGTCTTGATCACATGTAGGACACACTTCATTCTGATCAAAGAACTTTGCTTCCTTGACTACGGTCTTTACCTGTGTCTTGAACTGCGCATAGTACTGGTCTAGTTTCTGTTTGTTTGTACGTACAGAAGACAAACTCTCTGTGATAGTTGGTAACAGAGTGTTAACCGTCTCAGATAAAGTACCGTTCACCGCATTGAGTTCTTCTATCTCAGTCTGGAGTTCTGAGATCTCACCCTCTTTATCTTTACGGTGCTGAGTATTGATAGCAGTTAGATCACGGATATACTTCTTCTGTGCATTAATCTTAGTCTTAACAACTTCAATAGAATGGGTGTTGTTCTCAAGCTCGCCTTTGAGGAGAGATGTTTTTTCCTTGAGTAACATATTCATCTTGGAGAAGATGTTAATGTCAAGGAGGTCTTCTATCACGTCACGCCTAGAGGTTGAGTTGAGTTGCATGAACGGAACAAAAGATGACGAGCCTAGAACAACAATCTGGTGGAAACTCTTGTGAGACATCTGAAAGACGTTCTTCTCAAGAATATCCTGATACTCCCGTGCGTGTGAACTCTGATTGATCATACTACCATCTTTCCAGATTTCAAACTTAGCAGGCTTAATGCCTCGCACCACACGATACTGCACCGCATTGACACTGAAAGTAACCTCAGTCACACAACCTTTATTATTAATTGTGTTGACCAATTGATTCTTAGTAATCTTACGGTGTGCTTTACCAAACAATGCAAACGACAGTGCGTCAAGCATTGTAGACTTACCAGCACCGTTCTCACCAACAATCAAGTTAGTGGAACTGTCTAGGAAGTTTATTTCATTAAAATAGTTACCAGTCGAAAGGAAGTTCTTCCAACGTAAGGTTTCAAATTTTATCATGCAATTTCGACACTCTGCGCTTCAATCATTAGTTCGGATACTACAGCCTTAATACGTTCTTTGTCTAAGTCTGTTTCTACTTCTTGGATATAATTATACACTAAAGTTTCGGTATCGTCAATAGTTATATCAGCATCCGATACATTTTCTCCACGGAATTCTTTGAAGTCTTCGGCGATCTTTAGTTCATGAATCTTCTGCGACTGGATCTTATCAACATATCTCTCGAACTTCTGCATATCAGAACGGTTAGAGACAATCAACTTAACAAACTTACCATTCAGATATGACAGATCTTCGAAGTAGTTAATAGTGTCTTCATCATAATATATCTTATGGAACAGGGTGACCTTATTTTGCACTGGGGTCATCTCACGCGTTTCAGTGTCGTAGATGTGGAAGTATTTGGGGTCGTGTGCATCGTTCCAGAAAAACTCCATCTGCGAGCCTAGGTAAGTGATATTACCCTTACTGGATTTAGTGTGGAAGTGTCCAGACAACACAGTTTCAAAACGTTCTAGAGGTTTAGGATCCATGCCAGTGTGACAGACAATACCCTTGTCCATCTCAAATCCTGCGAGTTCAAAGTGGCCACCGATGACATCCGCACCACAGTTGTCTAAGAAAGTAAGAATCTCTTTCTCATTCTCAGGACAAATCCAAGGGACAAGACCGAACTTGACACCACCATAATCACGGACGATAGGATCCATTAGGATGTCCACCTCATTGATATAGTGACCCATCAACTCTTTGAGAGAGTTCAATTCAATAGTGTTCTTGAAGTAAACATCGTGGTTGCCAGGAATGATATCCATGTGAATATTATACTCACGGAGTTTATCCAAGAATATCTGGCGGTTGTGGTTTAACGCTTTAAGGTTAATAGTTTTACGGTTATCATAGTAGTCACCCAAATGTAGAATCTGGGTAATGCCGTTATCTAGGAGATATGGAAAGAACTCTTCCGTGTAAAACTTCTCTTGATAATCCATGAAGATATCAGAGGAGTTCCGACACCCACAGTGGGTATCATTCAGTATTGCTATTTTCATAAATGACTCAACTCAATTTATATGACGACCATTATACTACAATAAAAGCTTCCTGTCAAGGGGCTCTATTCTAAATAGTCGGATAAATCTGAGTCAACATTTACGGCACGTCTTTTTCTTTTCTTTTCTTCTTTGGCATACTGTTTGAAATCATCATCAGCATTCTTCACAACATCAATGCGTTGACGCAAAGTGTCCACAAAAGGAGAAGCTTGCTGGGAAAAGAAACCTTCACCGTCACCATCCATGAATGCGCTGATATCTGCTTCAGCAATATACTTCATCTTGATGTCTTGTTGTTTCTTTTCTTTTTGAATTCTTCGGAGGAAGGCATACCATGATATCTGTGTGAAATATGCGAATGCATTTGGTTTACCAGAACGAGTGGCAGCTTCAATATCATAGTTCTCAATCGCTTTGAGACAGTTCTCCACTGCGTCCATGACCATCTCTTCACGATAGGTGTAACGGACGAAGTTCCCTTTATGAGAAAGTCCTTCTGCGATCTTTAGGAAACAGGTAGCAATATAATTAGTAACCACGGGGTGTGCGTCACCCTGTTCTTTTGCTTCCTTGACGGTGGTGCAGTATTCTACTACTGCATTTGAGAAATCTCTATTACTTACGTAATGTGGTTTTTCTTTAGGTTTCATAATATATTACCCTGTTAATTTAGAATCCATTATACCAGATAACTATGTCTATGTCAATCAATAGTTCGTACTCTATCTCGCAAATCGCTGGATGAGAATCGATGAGATCTCTCATTGAAGTAGAGCTGTATACCTCGTTTCCTACAGATGTCTTTACCTGTAAAATCTTTGTCCCGATACTCATCACCCAATATACGCAAGTCTATTTGATACATCGCGAGGATGTCTTCGAGATCTTGTTCAGTAACATATGGAATAATCTCATCAACATATCCTACAGCGTTTAGTTGAGAGTATCTTTCTACTATGGTCTGTACCGGAGAGTTCTTATTCTCTCTGTCAATAGAAGGATCTACTTGTAGACCACAGATAAGATAGTCACAATGTGCCTTCGCATCACGCAACATAGTAACGTGCCCTGCATGTAACAGATCAAATGATGAACAAGTAAAACCTACTATCATAGCGTTTTATGTTGTTTAACTAACAGCTCTAGTGCCTCTTCAGCAGTGACATCTAAATTGTAATGAGTAGAGATAAACCCTGCGTAGTCTTCAAACCTAGGAGACTTACCCAAAAGTTCTCTTGCCTTTATTTGAACCGCGTATCCTTCGACCTCAGAACGAAGCCGATACTCCTTACTGAAATGATACCAAATACCGTGAGTACAGAATGTTCTCCAGAATTGTCGAACGTGAACCTTCTCATGTTCTATAAGAGGGAGGTTATTCTTATGCGCTGGGCGAACGAAGATAATGAAACCCCAGACTACTGCTGCGAATCTTTTGGGAATGAACGTGCTTAACGGAATAATAATATGTGGAAACATTTTTTTTACCTCTGCCCTTGACAGATTGCGTTTTATGGTGTATAATCTAGCTTGTAGTCCCAGAGGGGTATATAAGGATTAATTTGATACCATACCTGTAACATCTGAATCGAACAGATCAGATTCTTTCTTCATATCATCTAAAAATTCATCCAATGACATTTCTTCATTAGACATATCCTCGACACCTTCATTGTAATTCTCTTCAAGATAGTTAGCCATCTCTTTAAGAGCAGTCTTATACTGTTGCAACATTTCCTCAGCAGGAACAGCTAGAGACATAAGCTTATCAGTAAAAATGACCATAACATTAGTAGGAGTATCCTGATAGACCATATACGTTTTAAAGGTAAAAAACTTCTCACCCGTCTTCAGTGTGTTTTGCATCAGACTCATTGCATTATTAACAATAATAGAACCGGCAGTTTCGTCCAGAACTTCACATATAACTTCTTCGCCAGTAACTAACTTTAAATGTTTAACTGAAGAACTCATCATCATTATCCTTAGATATTATAGGTTTTAGGTCAATAGGATACACTTTATAAGCAAATCCTTCTTTAGTATATATCTTAATCCTTTCGGCACTATGTTTCAAAGTAAAGTTCTTATGAGATTTGACATGGAGATCGTCAGCGATATCAATAAGCTTAGTAGTCCTACCATCGTCAGACTGACGAAGACCCCTGCCAATTGATTGGAGTACCTTAACTTGGGATTTGGATGGAGTCGCGAATACAATATTATGAAGATTGCGGATGTTGATGCCAGTGCTGAAAGTGCCAAGAGAGGCAACAATAATTGAGTCATGTTCTTTTTCTACGATACCTCGTATCTGTTCACGATCAGTAGCATCTACTTCACCAGAAACATAAAACACTTTACGTCCCTCTGCTGCCATAGATTTGATCATCTCATGCAATACCTTACCATGTTTCTCAACAAACTGAAACATCACCAAGGTATTACCCTTTTGGTCTAGTGCAATCTTACTTATAAACTTATTACGTGGTTCATATGTAACAATATAATCAAGTTCCTCTTGGTAGTTCTTATCTCTCATCATATTACAGATATCACTATGATACCTTAATAATAGAATTGATATATCCAACTCCGCAAGTTGTTTATTCTTTTGCAATTCCACGGTGCGTGTCACCGTAAATGTCGGCCCAAATAAACCTTCTAACACCAACTTGTTAGTCTCAGTACCATCCAGTGTTCCTGTGAGACCGAATCTGTACTGTGCTTCTGTGCACTTGTCCATCATCGTAGAGAGAGACTTTGCTTTGAAAAGATGTACTTCGTCTCCAAAGACGGTGTTGAACTGTTCGAACCATTCTTTACCAAACTTATAGATTGACTGCCACGTAGAGATTATCACACGTTTGTCAGTAACCTTTTCTTTACCAGAGTATATCTTATGACAGAACTCATCCGCATCATAACCGTAGTCCGCAAAGTCCTTGTACATTTGTTCTACCAAAGAGGTAGTTGGGACGATGACCAATATCTTCCCCTCGGTCACTTCATAACAATACCGCAGAAGGTTGTAAATAATAAAGGATTTACCACTACCCGTAGGACTCAACAGAAGACAACGTCTGTTCTCGACTCCGTGTGCGATAGCTTTGTATTGATAGTCTCTGGGTTTGAAAGGAACGTCTAGAACCGCCAAGAAGTCAATTAGGGCAGGGTGGTCTATCTCTTCCTTGAAGGAGGGTATTCCATAGACCTCGTGTTCGAGTATCTCTAGCTGATAAAAACGATCTGCACAGAAACGCCGTAGATGTGTATAGAGACCTACGTTCATTTGTTTTGAAACCATGTTGTACAGTTTCACCTTCCCGTCCCAGTGACGAGATTTGAACGCCGGCATAAATTTATAGCCAGGCACGAAGAAAGAGAAGTATTCCCTCAATTCATTTTCTTGTGCTGGATGGGCCTCCACCATAAAATGGGAGTGGTCTTTCATCCTTATTCGTATCTTGTTATCCACCGGCTTCGAACTTTCTCCAATCAATCATATTTTTGATGGTCTGATGTCTCCACTTCAGCGTGTCGACTATATTACTTAGGGATTCGATAAGTGTCTTATGGTATAGGATCTTCTCCTCAGACTTCTGAATCTCAGGGTCTGAATCGTAATAGTAGTCCATCTCACCCTTCAACATACGAAGACCATTGAACGGGTCTAAGTCCCATCCAGTAGCGACTATCTCTTCTTGAGACATCTTCCCGTTGTAGTATAAGAATTTTTGTTTTAGTAACGTCTTCTGACAGTTTTCAGAACGTTTGAGTTGTAACTTGGCGAGCGCCAGATACTGCAAGTACTTTGCATGTAGTGATGGAGTCTGTCGGGAGACTTCGTCCAATTGGTGTTGTGATATCTCACAGTCTTTCTGCCACTCAGTAAGAATGGATTCTAAATCAATCATATAAAAACCTTTTCATGTAAGGTATATATTATAACACTAACTCGTTATAAAATCAATGCAATCTTTCCAATAATCTTCATCATGTCCCAACACATAACTTAGTGTCAGTCTGTAGCAACCCGTCTTTGCAGCATGATACACCACATCACCTGAACCATATGCACCAAAGTGACCAGCCTTGAGATTCCAACCCCTCTCATCTTGGATGGTTATTACCTCCTGAGTCTTAGGGTCTACGTACTTGAACCACCCGTCACCACTCTCTGACCACGTAAATATTAAGTTGTACGCAGAAGCGTTCGCATTATTATGCCAACCAATAAATCCTTCTGGTGGGTATAGAGTTGATAACGCACTGTGCTGAACACCCAACTCTTCGGTCAAAGTGTTGTTGAGATTGTGCCATGTCTTTGCATACTCTTCAGGATGAGTACCGTTATAGTGGTCTGGTTTTATAGGATAACATACTGACGTAGATGCAGAACCGTCATGCTCCTCACCCATGTCAATGATCTTCCACATTTCATCTTCACCAGTATACAGGTCGGCCTTACCTTTCAGTTCTGAAAAGAGGCAACTATTTGAATTCTCTGGTCGGTACAACTCTCGGTAGGTATAACGAAAGTCCTCAAGAATACTAAGAACTGAGTCGTTCTTAATTGAGTATTTTTTTAAACTCACGACAGTACAAATTCGGTGAATCTGAAAGTCGTGTCAAAGTTTATATAGGTAACGTCACCTATGGTGGAGGTAAGTTCTATAGCACCCAACTGAGTAGGTATACAGTTCTTATATTTGATTTGTGCACAGAAGTTATTGTGGCTTGTCAACACAATCACTGTAATGTCGTGATGTATTCCACCCACTTTTTGATAAACGGAATCCTCCAACCACTTCTGAACTTCTTTGTATGCAGTGAGATCTTCATCTAGGATAAGATTCAAGGACAACTCACCATACGCGATAGTGTCGCCTGGCATAGGTAAACCTTGAATCCTAGGAATGGGTACTTCGACTGCGGTCACAGATGCGCCGGGGTGCTGAACCGATTGAGCAAAAAACTCAAGATTACCGTACTCTTCGCGCTCAATGATTACACGAAATCCTGTAGGTTGTAAAAAGTTTTTGTTGTCTGTTAAGCTCATATCAAATCCCCTAAGTTCATTGTATTTATACGGGTTATAAGTGCCATCCGTGGCAGGCTAACTCCTTACTTTGTTTCTTCGGGTGCTGTCGCATCTGTCCCCGTCTTATCAGCAACATCTTTAATCACGTTAGACGTTACATCCAAAACACCGGCAGTGATACCAAAGACATCGGAACCGACACCTTTAATAATACCACCCGTACCATCAATAGTTGACTCGACAGTTGAGCAAGCAGACAGAACCAATGCGAACGCAATTGCAAGTATACGCATAGTAATCTCCTATCCTGTAATTCCGAGGGTGGTATCCTCCCCACTCATGTGCAGTACGTACCACTTGATACGCAGAACATCTTCCATGCACTCAACAACCACAGTTATTTATACACATAAAAAAAAGGGACTCCGAAGAGTCCCTAAAAAGTGGTATGGTTACAAGGTTAGACGCCAAGCCCATACTTCTTGTTTTAAGTATTAATTACGCAGAAACCATTAGGTTATCAACGCGCATGATACGGTAGTACGTGTTAACGCCTGCAGTAGCAGCGATGTTCTGCTCGCCTGCTGGAGATACGAATGGGTTTGCAGCCATTCCGTAACGAGTCTTGAAGCCGATCTTAGGCTGGAAGTCGTTTTCGCCAACTGCTTTAACCATTTGTAATGGAACATATGGGCAGTAGAATACACCAGCGTCATAAGCGTTAGCACCCTTATAACCAACAGTGATGTAATCGATTGAGGCGTATGGATCGATGTAAACTTTCATCTTACCATTCAAAGTACCAGCAAAAGTATTACCAGTATCGTCTACCTGTAGACCAGCGCCTACTTGATAGTCCAACTGACCAGAAGCAGCAAGTGCAGTAGCAACGTCTGATGAACAGATTACGATGTTACCCTTACCACGGCGAGTTGTCTTAGCAATCTCGTTCGCTTCACGATCCAATTGAATTACTAGACCCTTGAACTTCTCAGCTGACCAACGGCCATCTGCGTCTGAAGTTAGATCGAATACACCTTTGTTAGCGATTGATGCTTGTTGCGCACCTAGAACCGCTTGAGTGTTAACCGTACGAATTACTTCGCGGTTGATTTCAGCTAGAATCTCAGTTGACAAGATGTTTGCCAATTCTGTTTCTGCGTCAAGACCGTGGATTGCTTTAAGATCTTGTGCAAGTTCTAGAGAGTATTCTGCTTTAAGTGCACGTGACTTAGCAACAACAGATTGCTTCTCGATTGAGAAACCCATTTCTGCGAAATCATTACCAGTGTTACCCAGTGCTTCAGCAGCTGCTGTAGACATTGGACGACCAGCAGCATCTAGTTCACGACCAAGACCAGTAGCCTCGTCAAAACCAGACATACCTGATGATTCACCAGTTTGTGAACTAGTAGCAGAACCAGAGAATGCAGAATTTGCTTCGTTGAATAATGCTTCAGTACCGTCTTGTGCAGTGTAACGTGACTTCATCGCGAAGATGAGACCAGTTGGGCCTGACATTGGCTGTACGCCACATACGTCATATGCCATTAGGTTAGGCATTGCACGGCGTACTAGAGAAATCAAAACTGGATCCCAGTTAGATACACCAGCGCCAGTTGCGTTAGTTGGAGTTTCAGTCAAAAAACCTTGAGAAGCAGAACGCTCTTCCATCATTGCTTTTTCTTGGTTTTCTAGGATAGCAGCAGTAACTGCTTTACGGTGATGATCAGTGATCTTACCAGCTGACTCTTCGTTGAGTACTGGAGACCATTTTTCAATCAATGTATCGTATGAATTGTTCATTTTTTAGATTCCTTATTTCTTAGAGGTTTTTCTTAGAGCAGAGATGTAACCTTCCATCATGGAGGATACTTCAACTTCTTCTTCAGCGTCTTCAGCGACTACTGATTCATCGATTTGCTCAGGGATTTCTTTTGAGAAGTATGACTCTTTAACAGTAGTTACTTTTGCAGTGAATGACTCTTCACTTTCAAAATCAACTGTTTCAAGAAGGCCTTTTAACTTCTCCGCTTGAGTGTCTGCTAGGTCACGAGAAGCTTCAGCGATGATTGACTCACGCTTGTAAGTTTCTAGTTCTTCAGCAAGTGAAATTGCGTCACCAGTAGTAGTGTTTAGTTTTTCTTCTAACTCGTCTACCTGTGATGCTAGTTCGTCAACTAGGTCTACCTTAGACTCTGGAACGTCAATGTAAGACTCTACGAATAGGTCTTTCATCTTGTCCATGAACCCTTCAGCGATTTCGGTACGAAGACCGGAGTGGATCGCTAACTTGTTCTCTTCCATCCAAGATTCAACTACATAGTTTAGGTAAGAATCGACTTTACCGACTAGGTCAGTTTTAATCGTTTCGACTTCTTCAGCAAGTTCTTCAGTGTATTGCTCTTCAAGACGTGTAACTTCTTCGGACAACTTAGTTTTAACAGCTGCTTCGAAAATTACTGATGTCTTCTCTTTGAACTCTTCCGATAGAGTTGCTTCGCCTTCAACGATAGCTGCAAGTTCAGACTGAGTGTCAGTCTCTTCCGCAATTACGTCTTCTAGGTCAGTACCTTCCATCATTTTAGAATAGGCTGCCGTTAGGTCGCCCTTTTTCATTTTATTTAAGGACTGGTACATCGCATTGATCATACCTGCCTTAGTTTTCGGTAATGAAGCTTTAGAAGTTGCGTTAGCTGCTTTGTCTACTGATGCGATTGACTCTGGCTCTGATACTGGTTGAGCGTCAGTCTTCGCACCCTTAGCTGCAGGAGCTTGTGCTTCTTCGAGAGTTTCCTCCACGATTTCGTTAACATCTGTATCGCGGATTTCAGCTTCGACTTCTTTATTAAGATCAGTCATAGATGACTCCTTATAGTTTAGATTTGATTAACGAGAGGAAATTCTTGAATTCCCGAATTTGCACTTCTGGTCGAATTGCTATCGGTGCTTGCTTGATTTCAGTCTCTATCTCTTCAATGACTTGAGGTTGCAGAATTCCGTTATTCCATACCCAGTCAACACCTTCCATAATCCCATTAACGAAAGCTTCAGGTGCGCTTGGATCCTGTACAATATCTACAGTATTAAGAATAAAGTCTTCTTTGACGTACATAATGCCGCCTTTGCTCTCAAGACTTCCCATACCACGAGTTGACACGCCTAATTGGACACCACCTTCTAAGAGACCTTTTACGATCTTTCCCATAGGAGTGTCTAAAATTTGTGCCTTTCCGACCACATCATTGCCTTCTAATTTAAGGTCAGTGATGAGATGCGAAACTTTGTCCAAGTTAACTGTAGGGCCTTCAGGGTGATTCAACTCACCTACAGCACGCTTCTTGCTAACTTGGTCTTCAACGTACTTATTTACCGCAGACTCCATAATGGCCTTCGGGTAAATTCGTCCGTTTCTATTCTTTTTGTCTGCTTGCGCAAATACACCTTCAATAACGTAACTCTTCTCACCATTATCTTTAGCTTCTACGATGCACTGTACATCGTTCTCTACGTATTCGCTAATCAGTTTCATTTTATTTACCTAAGTCTTTGAGGACTTGTTTCGCGGTTGATTCCGCTTCTTTCTGTGACTTAAACGTGTCAACAGAATCACCATCAATAGATAGGTGAAATCCCTTGGCAGTTTTTGTGATAACTACAGGGTATTTAGACATCTTCTTATTGAAGACAATCTTGTCTTTTGATTCCCGTAAATGTTTAAATGTTTTCACAATTAGTCCTCGTTTAGGAGTATTTATACAAAAAAATATTTATAGTGAATATTTATTCAACTTCGGTCGTAAATTCCTCTTCTTCGACCGCATTGTCCAATATAGCATCTACTTCTTCGTCTTCCATTTCCATCTCAACTGGTTCTACACCGTTGAACATATGGTCTGCGACAGCTACTTTTTCTGCATCCAGAGACTGTTGTACTTTGTCTCCCAAGATATCTTTAAATAATTCCTCTGCACTGTTGAAGTTGCCGCCCTGTAGAGCATTAACTAGGTCTAGTGTAGGGTTTGTTTCCAATTCTAAATCACTCATTATTAAACTTCCTCTTCTTCGTCTCCGCCCTGAGCATTCTCGGCTTCAACTTGTTTAGACATGTCTTCGATGTCTTCATCATCAAACATCATTACGTTTTTCATTACCCACTCACGTGAGAAATATTCACCAACATAAGCAGAGATTTGATCCATAGTCTGCAAACGTTCACGCAGAAGCTCTGCGTCTTTCATTTCAGTAAAGTGATTGTCTCTACTGAAGTCTATTTGGATATCTGACTTCCAAGACTCCCAGTCCAGTTCGGTACAAACGCCTTTAAGAAGTAGTTGCTTCTTCAGGATACCAATGAACAGGTGGGCAAACTTTTTACGTAGACGGTCAATGAACTTTTGGAACTTGACTTCGTCACGGTTGATCTCAGTGGTTCTTCCTAGAGAGAACTGAGACTCTTGCTCCAAACGGTTCAATGGGACATTCAATGAACGATATAACTTCTTTTGGAAATAAATGATATCGTCAATCTGTCCTAGGTTTTCTCCGCCTGGCAAGGTACTTATCTCTGTGCCACGTCCGCCTTCTCGGCGAGGTAACCAGAAGTCCTCTAGCATAGACATATGTTTGCGGTCATCTTTGATTTCACCGCTGTTTGCGTCATAGACGATCTTATTGCGGTAACGAGACATGATATCTTTCAGGTGCTGTTCTGCCTTACCCTTCGGTAAGTTACCCACATCAATATAGAAGATACGGCGTTCAGGTGCACGTGCCATACGATAGATGACAAGAGAGTCTTCCATCATACGTAACTGATTAACTGGTTTCATTGCCTTCTGTAGATAGGACAGTACACGCTTCTTACTGGTATCTAAGAGACCTGAAGTGACATACGAAACAGAATCTGGTGACAGCTTAATACCGTTATTCGCACCAGCGCGTTCTTGATAGACATAAAAGTCGTTAGTCTTGTCAACAACCTTTGCACCTGTCTTGGGATCCTTTTTGTATTGCACTTCTTTTACTTTACGAATCTTGGTCGCGTCAACAGGTCGGCATTCTAAGATGCCTGCTTTGAGGTTGGATTCGTTAACTACTAGATGATGATATATTCTTCCGTCAACATACCATGAACGGAACATGTCATGACCATACTCTTCGAAGTTCAACATAGCGACAACGCCATCGAACTCTTCGGTTATAGTCTTTTTAATTTTGTCAGCAGCGTCAACCTTATCTAAGTTGATACTGATAGAACTTTCTAGCTCAGAGGAAACGATTGACTCGTTGATGATATCTTCGATTGCAGCATCACACTCTGGGTGTTCCGCCATGTTTCGATATTTTTTGATTAACTCTTGGTTATCCTTCGCACCAGTTCCTTCCATATCGACATACTGGCCGAAGTACGAACCGGAGGCAGTAACGTATCCAGCACCATCTTCATCCACTTTAGGGACGATAGAGGTTGCTTTCTCGTTCTCTTGATTTGCCTTCTGAACTCTTTTTAGTTCGAATCCGAACGCTTTAAACAAATTGTTATCTGCCATAATATCCTCTTACTTAATAAAAAAGGGGGTGGAGAACCACCCCCATTCATATACTTATAATACCATTAACTAGTGGTATCTGACTCCCAATATTGAACTTGGAATTCTACTGTATACTCTTCGATAGCGTCATTGCTTTCGTAACTTACATCGATTGCCGCAACATTTGTTGGGAAACAACCACGGAAGTTGTACGTCTTCAATACCGAACCGTCTTTATCTAATTGATCGACAATAAGATCTGCTTGGTAAGCGACAGGGTTAGTGATACCCGTGTTGGCGCTGTGACCATTCATACCGTTCATCCACTTTTCCATGGCGTTACGTGTACCGAAATCAGTATCGTTCAATATAGTAACTGTCCAAGGTTCGAATGTACGATCCCCTGCAAGTTTCAATTGACGACCACGGAACGGAACTTCGATTACCGCCATGATAGATGCTGGTAACTGAGCTGCCTTACATAGGAAAGAGGTTATTTCAACATCTCCACCGGCATATGCAGGGAAGTTAACAGTTGCACGGAATAAATTTGGACGCGCACCGCCACCTTTTAGTTTTGCTTTAAAATCGTCTACTCTTAATGACATGATTATTCCCCTTATACTGTGCCGACTACTTCTTCAAATTCAACACCAGTTCTTACAGCTACGAAGTTTAGAGTTACGTAGTTGATTGAACGTGCTGGTTTGATGAAGCAAGTTGCGATGAATTCGTTGCGGTCAACAACTTCTGCTGTATTATTTGTGTCATCACAAACAACGCGGAAGTCGGTGATACCACGCCGACCCTGAATTTCCCGTAGGAATGGTTCTACAATGTTTACGAACTCTGCACGAGTAAACTCATCGTTGAATTCGAACATTACGTTTTCCCCTGCTTCACTAATTGCTCTTTCGATAACTAGGAATAATCTACGTACGTTAATACGGTCGAATGCAGATGGACGTGCTTGGTGAGTCTTGTCACCATATAGCATTACACCTTGGCCTGGGATACTTACAATTGGATTGATTCCATTCTTGTAAAGTTTATCACGCTCGGTTTTGCTAGGATTAATCAATAGTTCAGTAACACCTACGTACTGACCGCGGCGTGAACCTGCTGGTGAGTACCAAGGAGCAGAGACTGCGTCTGCAGCTGCCATAACACCTGCTGTTGAGGATGCCGCTGGAATGAACTCGTACTTATCTTGATATTTGTTGTAAACCTTAAACCAGTTTCCGTCAACGATCAAGTAAGAAGAATCTTGATTAAGAGTGGTCTTAATGTATTCTACCATACTATCAGCATCACCTGATGTTGGAGAGATTACTGTAACACAATCTTTGCGAGAAGTAGCGATTTCAACGAGTTTCTGATGAATAGTTTGTACTGAACCCTGACCACCAGCTGGTGGGATTAGGAAGTCGATTTGGATAGCTTCTTTGTTTAAGAAAGCGTCATATGCAGAGACATATTCAGTTACAGTCCCAACTGGATTTCCATCGGAACCACCTGTCAATTCAGAGGTTCCAGCTGCTGGAACTCCGGATACGGTAATCCAAGAAGAATCCTTAGTAATAACGTCTGAGACAAAGTTGTTTGATCCGTTAGGGGTTTTAGCATTAGGATCAGTAGAAACAAATTCGTATGTTTCAACAACGTCTCCTAAGTCAGATCCTGAAACATAACCTAGAGTTACGACAACGTGAAGTTCGTCACGAGCGCTGTCTGGAGCTGCTGTGAAAAATCCTGCAAACTCCCAAGTACCAAAAGATGCTTCGTCTGCTACGGATACAGTTACTGTATCACCAAGAGCACCGAAGTACTTTGCTTCGAAAACGCTTGCAGAAGATTTTCTGTAGCCAAGAATTGCTGGGACTAGGGGTGTTACTTCAGTTCCGTCAGAATCTAGAACTGCTGGAACTTCTGGGATGTCTGGTCGATCTGCGCGAACTACAAATGCGCTTGAAGAGTATTTTAGGAAGTACGAAGCAGAGATAAAATCTCCTGCATACGCATCTCCTGCTAATGGGGATCCAAAAGTAGACGCCAATTCTGATTCATTGCCGATCAAGATTGGTGTGTTCACTGGGCCCCAATTAAATTCGCCTACAATAGCACCAGTAGTAGAAGTGACGGCAGGTACGATACCTGTGAGGTCAATTTCTCTTACTGTTACTGATGGAGACTCTGAAGATTTGAGAGTCATGATAGTGTCCTTCTTTAGTTAAGGTATAATAAGTTAAACATAATACGGAGATTTCTTTCAATGTATCTATTTATACTTTTAGTAAATTTACCAATTATCGGGCTCATATGTCGCCCAGTCCATACTATAGGGGTCGTATAACTCCTCTTTGGGAACATAGTCCGAACCATCATCGATGATCCCAAAGGGTGGTAAATCGTCCTCTATCTCCTTCATACGTTGATCGAACAGCATCTGCTTGATATTGACATTGGTCATATCGCCAAAAGATTGTGTCCCCACAAAGTAACCAAACATCACTAGATTCATCATCAAATCATCATGGTTACCATCAGAGGCTTCGTATGATGTTCCTTTGGACACAAAGGTAGACACCTCCATGATAGTATTTTCGTCAACAATATCGAGTTTATGATTCTCTATGATATCCTTGATTGAGGAACAACCCATCCGCTTTACTTTTCTGTCCATGCGGATACCGATAGCATCTGCTTTGATTGCAGACTCTAGGTGAATGTTCTCATATTCTAAATCTTGATATAGTCCTACGCACACGACCATACCTTGGTCATTGTTCTCAATAACAACATACGCTTCGTTATATACGGTAGCGTATTTATAAATCATGTTTGGATATAATATCGGTGATATTCTATTGTTCCTGTATACACATACCTGTTTAAATGGTTGAACCGAAACATCGATTATGTTAAAGGTAGAGTAGTCTTGCCCGCGTCCTTGACAAACATCAACAGTCATGATATACTGATGCTCTGGTATAGGTTCTTCATAAACTAATAAGTCCCCACCCTCTAATCTCCTAGAAGGTTCTCTGGCACGTAAGTCAAGAAGAACTTGACCCTCAATAAGAGTATTACCAGTACCAAAAAAAGTATTACCAAACTCTTGATCAAACTGTAGTTGAGATGTGTTAGCAATAGTTTGTGCTTTCCATTTATCATCACGGCCCGGCACATCCCACCAGTCTACACGGAATGGTTTATACTCATTGACCTTCTGTACTGCACCTTCCCATATCTTCTGGTAAGTGTTACCGATACCATTTGCGGTACTTGTTATGATAACTTTTGTATCTTTACCAGATGAGATTACTGGGTATGTTGATGTGTAGAACTCTGCCGCATTCTCTACGAATGCAAACTCGTCTAGGAACAATAGGTTGACCGACATACCACGAATAGAAGACCCTGACGTAGCTGCAGCGATGATTCGAGAGTTATTAGAGAACTCTATAGACCCTTTGTTGAGTGCCTTACATCCTGGCTGTAGGAAGAACGGTAGGTTCTCCAACATCAGTGTTACACGAGATAACATCTCACGAGCAGTCGCACCCTTGTTCGCAAGGATTGCAATAGTCTTTTCTGGGTGAAATAGGGAATACCACAGAAGGTATCCTACAGATGAAATAGACTTACCGGACTGTCGACACGCAAGAACAATAGAGAATCGATTATCATTAAAGTGTTCGAACATCTCTTCTTGATAGTCATATAACTTGAATGGAACCAGACCTTTATCTAGATGCACTACCTTAACATACTTCTTACAGAAATATGCTGGGTCTTTCATACACTTCTGATATTCTCTGAGCTTCTTTTTGTCCCACTCTTCTTCGACACCGTCACGCTTGACCTGTGGGTTTCCTAGATAAGAGTTCTTAGTATAAGATACCATATTATAAACACATCGTCATATTCATAGTATAAAGACTTGTATAGACTTTCTTACTGGAGCATCATACCTTGTCGCTGTAATACCATGATTTATTTGTCCTCTCTGAAACACGGACATTCCAATTTCAGGTTTTATTGCGGTAGTTAACTTCGCACCCTCCATTCTACAAACAAAGTATCCACCATAGTCATCTTGCCAGTCATCATTTAGATATATCGACACAGATGCACCATAGGCACGGTCAGTGTGCCAATTGAGACCAAACTTACTTTCCCCTTCGTAGTATGTTATCCTATAATCAGAGGGATTTTTGCTTGTATCAAACAATTTTATACATTTATCTATTATGGGGTTGACAATAACATCATCTTGTAGTACAATAAGCTTTGTGTAACCTTCTACACCTTTTATAAGATCCTCTGGCCAATCCTCATTATTAACCTCTTTAGGAATAACTTCCGTAGCATCCCCAACATATTTAAGTATATCCTTATACTCTTGATCAGTAAAAGTGTTATCGGTTATAATAAGTTCTTGGTCTTTCTTCTTTCTATGAGCTACTATTTTCATCTTCGTCCTGATCAATTACTTTATCATCTCCCAACAGCATACGCTGAAGGTCTGTAGTAGAACCAACAAATAGATTATTATTAGTTGTTGAAGTATCGGTGGGTTTGTCTTCTTTGGTAAGCTCTTTCTGCTTTTTGTTGAGATCCATTAGTTTATCATTAACATCTGCGATGCCTTTGATCATACCAGATAGAACCTCAAACGCACGAGGATGTTCACTCTCACGTGCGACCTCGATCATGAGTTCTAGAGACTCACGACCTTTCTCAATTAGATCATAATAAGTATCACGAGAATACTCATAGTCTTGTTCATGTACGAAATTCTTCTTCTGCTCATCATCGAAGATGGCAGGCGGTTTACTCGAATCTTTCATAATATATTTCCTAACTATTCTGGGAAAATTATCTCGGTATTGAACCCGTAATCACCGTCTGGACTTACGTCAATAGGGTCTGGAGTAGTATTTATCGTTTCTATAAGAAGCTCTTCTCCTTCAGTCTCTGTCAAAAAGTTTAGGTTTGTATTAACTTCACGAATCACAGGCCCCTTGAGTTCTGGCCCATAGAAGTTAACTTTCATCTCGAAAGTGAGAGTGTATATGATAGTGCGCCTTTGCTCTACAGGGCCTTCGAAGTCATCCTGAAAATCTAATCCAGTCAATACTATTGGCACATCTTCTTTAATGCTTGGTTCATCCGCAAAGGGTTTGACAGTCAAAGTATATTGAGGAGCAAAATATGGTAAGATTTGTTCTACTACTTGTAGTGCATCATCTTGAGACTTGGCGTAAACCGACAAAGAGAACCCGACATTATACGGGACACCAACGTAAGTTTTTCGTTGAACCGTATTGTCTGTGGTGACAACATTACTGAAGCTGTTTACTTTAGGTAATTGACGTGTTGCGTCATATGCAATAGAGTTTATCTCGAACGACATACGTGGAAGTTTAATAGCAACTCTGCGTTCTGCTTCCTCTCCGTTAGACATTTCTTCTAGTCGTTCTATGAAAGACCTTTTAGGCGCATATGATAGAGGCACCTTGACCTGTGATAACACCTTACCTGCTGAGTCTGTTCTCAAAACATGTAGATTATTAAACATTGAACCGAACACTGCAACGCAAGTGCGGACACGTTTATGATAAAAGTGACTTCCCATCATTATGATATGTCTCCGAATGGATTGGACTCAGAGAAGTCCACAAAATCATTAGCGAAATCATCAAACACTTTATTCTGTGAGAGCGGTTGGATTTCATTTATACCCTCATCCAAAGATACTGGAGTAAGAGAGGCATTACTTCCCACGACTGGCTGGTCTGATGACCACACATGATAGTTACCGTCATCGGCTCCGGTGTGTGCAATCTTGAGTAATCTGGTTTCGTGATTCCAGTATGTCACCTCACCTTCAATCTGGTAATCAGTGAAGTCTTGAGAAACAGTTTCACCCACGATATAATACTCCGACTCTCCGGTACCATCCATAGTGAGCTCATACTGGAATGCGTGTTCCGTTTCAACTCTATCGATGCTGTCGATACCAGTGTCGAAGTCTTCATCAGAGAATTCGAATAGTTCACATTGCATACGGAACTGAGGTAGTTGGGACAATTGATAGAAAGGAGACTCGGTCTCAACCTTCTTGACCTCAAATAGAGATTCGGACAACGGAAGATAGATCACATCACCTTCTCTTGGACGGAATTGATTGTCCGCAAGACGGTCGCCAACAAGCTGTCGCCAGCGCCGGCGAGCAATAACGAAGGTTGCTTGGTCTCGGAGTTCGATACCAAACTTAGTGAACAGATCTCCTTCCCCATCAAATGCTTCAGTGTTTTCAATATACACTTCTACTTTATAGGCATCAGAGAACTGAGACTGGATGCTGTCTAGGAAGATCTCTTCCCTTTCAACAATCTCTCTCGGTAGGTAATACACATCCTGTCCGTAGAACTGGATTGCTTCAATCAGAATATCTTCGTAAAGATTCTGTTCCGGTCTGTGTTTTGTACTGATATATGGATTGGTAGCCATCAATTACCCCATGAAGAACATAGGCCCTTCATCTTCTTCGTTACGGAATTTTTCCATGAGTCTTTCAATGTCCGCAAGGGCATCTTCATAGATCAAACGTGCATTGACCGTAACACCGCCAGGCAATGTCATACCGTCAAATTTAATTAGGTTGGTACCCCACTGACGTTTAATCAGTGCGGTTGCATATTCTTTTAAAAACTTGTGATTCCAGAGAGAGTTGTATTCGGTTATACTACTATCTGGGTCACGTATAGCATAAACTTCAAATATTATAAAGTCGTCTACCTTTAGATTATTTTTAGAAATATGTAGGTTTATACGATTATATTGACGATCAAATGTGATTTGTGGATATCCACCTAGTTTCATGTCGAGTAGAGATAGCTGTTGCTGCATCTGTTCGTAATGTGCAAGATCTCCTAGTAGACCACCACCATTAGCAAAGTCACTAATAGTATGGGACATAAACTGCCATGCATCACTGAACCACCCCGAATGTGCATTACTAAAACTCATCGGTATCATGCGAACTACTGCGGTAAGATCCAAGTCATCACTGAGGTCAACAGTCTGATTGTCAACATCGGCCTGAGTCAACTGATGTTTCAGATAGTATCTCTTAGACCCGTCCGGATGATTTTCACGAAACCACTGTAACGCCTCGTCTATACGATCGTCTAGTTGTTCTTCGTCTATATTGACTTCAACTACCGGATGCCCCAAGGCACGTAGGCAGTAATCTATTAGTTCTTCTCTACTTGTTGAATACATGACTATAGTCCAATATTGGTTACGTACTATTTATACGTTTATTTATATAAAAATTAAATATAAAAAAAGGGGGAACCGAAGTCCCCCCTTATATCTTAGTGTGTAATTAAGATTAATCGTTAATGATAGTACCGTTCACATCATAGATGTCAATACGGTAGTGTGAACCACCTTGACCTTCTAGTTTAGCGGTATTATCCGACACAACAGCTTCAGCAACACGTAGTGACTGTTCTGCTTCCACTTCATCAACCGCAATCTCACCAGTTGCTTGTAGTTTAGTATCATTGATACACAAACCACCAGACAACGCAGTCTTGACGCGATCATCAGAGTAGTACTTATTGTTGACACCTTCCGAGATATCGTCAGTAGTACGTCCTTCCAGACCCGTCAATCGAAGACCGTGATCAGATACTGCACCTGTTAAGGTAGAATCAGCATTCTGGAACTCGGCAACAATCTCTGCAAGAGAGTTCAATGCAGTTGCATCTGTGTTAGACAGGATGTTAGAGATCTGATTCTGTAGACCAGATTCCGCACCTGTTGCACGAGATACTTCAGCATCAATTGCAGACTGTAGACTTGCGTCACCAGCAATACGAGCAGCAGTTTCAGTAGATACCGCAGATGTTCTTGCTGTAGTCTCTGAAGAGATCGCAGTGTTGGAAGAACTAGTCAATGCATCAATTGCAGACTGTAGACTTGCGTCACCAGCAATACGAGTAGCTGTTTCAGTACTGATAGAGGTAGATAGATCCGAATCACCAGCAATACGACTACTTGTTTCAGTAGCAATAGCAGTGTCGAGTGCAGTCTTATCAGAATCAAGTCTT
>OCVR010000423.1_pt1 | contig 35442 bp, 35 predicted proteins | sample 1539091 | NCBI WGS metagenome assembly OCVR01 (sample SAMEA3355530, study PRJEB22509) | marine metagenome | biome: marine; feature: coastal ocean; material: water | place: USA | collected 2010-08-07 | depth 16 m | reverse complement strand
TCAATAATATTGGAAAGGAAAAGATTTCAAATCGGTCTTATGCTTTAAAGCATTACTTTAGAGAGCAAATAAACGCTATTCCAAAACTAAATCTCAAAACTCCAGAGGACGACCGTCTATCCTGTGCGATACAAACTTTAGAAGTTGTTGGGAAAAATGTTGTTTCAGTGCAAAAAGAATTAATAGATTATTATGGTATTGATACACGTCCAATGAGTGCATACGAGTTAAATGGGGTAAGGATTTCATTTGCAATTTTCATCACCAAAAAGGATATTGACTATTTAGTTGATGCCTTAAAAACCATTGCAGGATAACAACTATTAAATAATGAGTGTTTAAAAAATTAATTAACAAGCAGTTAGTTACCATTTTTTTCTATTGCTCAAAAGATTATTTATGAAGAAAGCCATAACAATAAGCCTCATTTGTCTCAGCTTAATTTGTATGGCCATTATCTTTTTAATCCAAGATTTTGACATCACACCTCCCACACTTTACAAAAACGGACACATCATCACTCTAAATGATGAACAGCCATTTGCAGAGGCTATGCTAATTATTAATGGGAAAATTTCAGAAATAGGGACTAATGAACATTTAGAAAAACATGTATCAAGCAACACAATCGTTGTAGATCTTGAAGGACACAGCGTATTACCTGGTTTTATTGACCCTCACACACATTTTGCAATAAGTATGTTTTTGTCTGAAATGCATGATCTATCAGGATTTACTTTTAAGTCAAATAAAGACATTTGGAATGCTTTTGAAAACATCGTAAAAAATACAGAAAAAGGAAAATGGATTATTTGCAAAGGTATTGATCCTGTATTAGTAAGTGATTTGATTCCCCCATCAATTGACTACCTCAACGCAGTTGCTCCAGAAAACCCAGTCTTATTTTTTAGTCAAAGTTTACACAATTATTGGGCAAACTCCAAAGCATTTGAAAGTGTAGGTATTAACAATAAAACTTTAGACCCATCAAAGCATAGTTATTACAGCAAAGACAAACATGGAAATTTAAATGGATTGATTGTAGAACAAGAAGCCATAAAACCTTTTTTTGATATCATAAAAACGGAGGTATTAACTCCAAAAAAATTAAGTAAAATTTCTTCTAAAGTGATGAAAGAATACGCAAAGAAAGGAAATACAACCATTGTATCGGCAGGAATTACTGCTGAAGATAAAAGACCTTTCATACTTTTTAAACATTTATCTAATAATCAAATTACGGTGCTCGGAGGATTACTATCAAAATTGAATTATTTACCAAAACGAAGACAGAATCCAAGGCATTTTATATACATGCGACACGACATGGCACATTTGTTACCAAAAAAACCTAACGGAGGAAATGATTTCTATGGTATCATAGGTATTAAGCATTGGTATGACGGTTCTCCTTACATCGGCTCCATGTATTTAAATGAACCCTACCTTAATACGGAATTATCAAATAATAAGCTACATATACCAAAAAACCATAAAGGTCATGCTTTAATTGAAAAAGATACCTTAAAATCTTTTATAAGATCATATCATAAAAATGGTTGGCAAATAGCGCTTCATACACAAGGAGATGCAGCAATAAGTCAAGTTATTGACATATTTGATGAGCTGGCAAACGAGCTTGATTTCTCTAATTCAAGACATCGATTAGAACATTGTCTGCTTTTCCCTAAAGATAAAATAATTCAACTAAAGAAATTAAACCTCACTCCTAGTTTTCACGTAAATCATTTATTCTACTATGGCGATGCCTTAAAACAACAATTAATAGGACGCAAAAGAGCAGACAATATGTTACCAATAGGATTTGTAAAAAATAGTGGTATTAAGTATTCCTTACATTCTGACCAGCCAATGTTTGAAAGTGATCCCTTTAGACTTATACAGACCTCTGTCGAGCGTAAAACTCTTTCGGGTGATACGCTTGGTGATAAACAAAAATTAAGCGTTCTTGAGGCCATTAAGTCATTGACGCGCAATGCCGCTTGGCAAATTAATATGGAAAACAAAATTGGATCGTTAGAAAAAGGGAAGTATGCAGATTTCATTATAATAGATAAAAATCCATTGAAGATTCAAACTCATAAACTAAGTACAATAAAATGTCTACAAACGTTTGTAAATGGCAACTTGGTAAAATAACCAACAATACTTTATAACAAAGTGAAAATAATTTCTTTGTTGTACCCTATTTTAACTGAGTTGGTAGTTTTGGCATATTAATTGAGTAAGTATTTTGAAATAAGTTAGCAATAGAAATTTTTACTTAACGCAAAATAACTTAGTGCTATTCTTAAGCTTAAGAAAGATAATTGTGTAATTTTAAGAGCCAAATACTTTAGCAGAAAGACACCAATTAACCTGTTGCGATTAAAGAAACACGTTGTTAATATCCAAATACAATGCCACCTATAAATAATATTGAGAAACACATAAATACTACAAAACAGAAAAAAATGAAAAAGTTATTTACTACGTTAATGATTATGCTTAGTTGTCAATTAGTCAAGGGACAAACTAAAAATTTTATTGATCAACCTTACCTTGAAACAACCGCAACCATTGATACTATTGTCAAGCCAGATATTATTTATTTAGACATCTTACTGCGAGAGAAAGACAATAAAAATCGGATTTCAGTTGAAGAATTAGAAAATAAAATGGCCAATACATTAGAATCCATTGGTATCGAATTGAAAAAGCAATTGACTTTATCGGATCTTGCTAGTAACTTTAAAAAATATTTTCTCAAACAAAAAGATGTTCTTAAAAGTAAGGCATATACCTTAAAACTTTACGATGCTCAAACGGCCGGTAAAGTACTCATAAAACTAGAAAGTATTGGCATTTCTAACGTTTCAATTGATAAAACTGAATACTCAAAAATGGAAGAGTTAAAATTCGAACTAAGATCTAGAGCTGTTTTAAAAGCTAAAAAGCAGGCTGATTTTTTAATAAAACCATTAAATCAAAAAATAAGTACTGTCTTATTTATTAGTGATAGTAAATACAACAGGAATTCCTCTAGCTATAGCGTGTCGGATGAATTAGTCATTCGAGGCTACTCAAAGAAACAAACTGAATTAGAGCCTGTTGATATAGAGTTTAAACCCATTAAAATAATGACAGAAGTTTCTGTGAAATTTAAAATTGAATAATACAAGCACCACACGCCTTTTAAATTGTAATCGCCTTGTAAAAAGCATCTCATTAAAGAAATCATTTAAACAAATAAAAATTTAAATCGCTTTCTGACATCTCAGCTAAATTAATAAGATATATTATCATGAAATTTTCAAATCAATTAAAAATTAATCGCTATAAAATTTTAATGATACTATTCACATCTTGCTTTCTTGTAAGTCTTGTCGTGATACTACATATATGGAAAGGTGTTCCAATAGGTCATTTAACTCGAGATGTAACAACCATTGCTGAGGTCCCTGCCTACATAGGTTTTTTTTCACAAACTGGTTTTCTGTTTTGGATTGCAACAGCGACTTTATGCTTGTTTAGTTCATTGATGAAGCGAACAGTGTACGGTGCAAAACATCTCAAGAAATTCATGTTTCTCGCTGGGCTATTGACACTACTTCTTTGCTTTGATGACATGTTTTTAATGCATGAACAACTTTTTCCTTCCATAGGTATTCCACAGAAAGTTGTACTCATCACTTATGGAATTATTACGTTATCATTACTTAGTAATTTTTACTTTGTCATTTTAAAAACAGATTATATTCTTCTTGTTCTAGCCTTATGTTTTTTTGGCCTCTCAATTTTTTTAGATATGTTTAAAATCCCGCAAGTAAATCCTTACTTACTCGAAGATAGCTCTAAAATGATTGGAATCATTAGTTGGTTTTTCTATTTTTATAGCAATGCGATGGTTATTACTAAAGATTTAACGGCACAATAACATGAAATCCTTCAGCGAAAAACAAAAATTTAGGCAATGGTGGCTTTGGCTCATTTTGATAGGTATTGGATTATTGCCAATCATTTTTGGTTACCAACAATTTATTGGGAATAACAGCTTAGGTAATAATCCAATGTCTGATGAAGGACTGGTATTATTTACCCTTTTAACCTTTTGTTTATTAGGATTATTTCTAGCTATGAAACTCGAAATACACATCGATAACAAGGAGGTGCATTTTATTTTTTTTCCTTTTGTAAGAAAGCATGTCTCATGGATTGATATTAAAAGTGCAAAGGTTGTTAATTATGGCTTTGTTGGAGGTTGGGGTATAAGAATAGGCACCAAATATGGAACCGTTTATAATGTTAATGGTAAGTATGGCTTAGCCCTTGAGTTTAAAAATGGGAAAAAAGTATTAATTGGAACGCAAAAAGAAAAAGAACTATCAGAATTTATTAAAAAACTTCTTAACTAAGATGAGAGTAGCGTACCTCTTTTTATATTTCACTGCACTCTTTGTTTCCTGTAGCTCAAATTCAAATACTCAAAGCACTAACGTTGAAGAAGATTCAATTATAATTTCAAGACAAGACTACGAGAATAAATTATATGGCTTTTGGTTGGGGCAATGTATCGCAAATTGGACAGGCTTAGTAACAGAGATGGATAAAATTGGTAATATTGGGAATTTAAAAACAGGTTCTTTTTACACGAGAGATGATTGGGGACAACCTGACAAACCTAGTATTTGGGGTGAAGGAGTTCCAAGTGATTTATCAGAAAACATTGACTTTGTTTTCAGAGATTCAAGTGAAGTTTGGGGTGCTGATGACGATACAGATATTGAGTACATGTACCAATACCTGCTAGTCAAGCATAAAACAACAAAATTAACACCTGAACAGATAAAAAATGGCTGGTTAACCCATATACGACATGAAGAGGAAAATTATTTGTGGGTATCCAATCAAAGAGCTTTTGATTTGATGAAACAAGGAGTGTTACCCCCTCAAACAGGACATCCAAATCAAAATGCTTTCTTTGAAATGATTGATGCACAATTGACAACTGAAATATTTGGTTTGTTTTCCCCAGCAAGGCCAGATATAGCCAGAAAAATAGCAAAATTACCAATTCAAACAACTGCAAGATTTGAAGCAGAGTCCATTTCAAAATTTTATGTAACGATGCATGCATTAGCATCATTACAAACAGAAGAAACTCTTAAAAACCGTATTCTATGGATGGCAGATGAATCAAGAAAAATACTTGACGAAAGCACTTATCCTGCCCTTATGTATGACTATACAAAACAATTATATCTATCTGGAATTCCCTGGGAACAAACTAGAGACTCTATTTATCAGAGATATCAAATAAATCAAAAAGATGGCTACGATATCACAGGCCAAAATCTTTATTGTAATGGTTGTTTTGCTTCTGGGATAAATTTCGCAGCAAGCTTAGTCAGCCTTTTTTATGGAGAAGGTGATTTTAAAGAAACAATAAAAATTGGAACTTTGTGTGGATGGGACTCCGATAATCCAACAGCTACTTGGGGGGGATTAATTGGTTTTATAATAGGTAAAAAGGGCATTGAAAATGCTTTTTTAAGACAATTTTCTAATCGATTCAATATACACAGAACACGACAAAATTTTAAAAATGACGGCATTGATACCTTTAGTAATATGGCTTCAAACGGCTTGTTGGTTATCGATGAAGTTGTTACCAAAGAAATGGGCGGCCGTGTAAATCATGAAAACGACGTATGGATAATTCCTACAAACAAAACCATAGATTTTAATGACTAAAAATAAAAATTTAAAAAAAAGGGAAATCGTGTTAAACTTATGATAAGCTTTACAAAAGAACACAGTATTTCTTTTACATTGGTAAAAAACAATTTTATGAAACCTTATAATTATCTATCTATGGTGTTGTTATTGAGCTTTGGTTTCAGTTGTTCTTCTGATGATAACTCAAATAATAACAATAATGACAACTCCACTAATCCAGTGGCAAAAACAGCAATTCCAGATCCAGTATTTGAGCAATATTTGGTTGATAACTCCATAGATGATGTAATTGATGGAGAAGTTACGACAGCATCTCTTGCGTCAGTGGTAACGGTTATTTTAGACGATTTAAACATCACCAATCTTTCGGGCATTGAGGACTTTGTAAACCTTGATAATTTATGGCTCCAAAATACCAACTTAACAAACCTTAATGTTTCTAATAATATCCTTTTAAAATTTCTTTATTTTGATAATAATAACATATCCAATATTGACGTAAGTAGATTAAGCTCGCTTGAAAAGTTGAGTTTTGTAAATAATAATGTGCAGTCAATCAACGTTAGTGCTAACCCGAATTTACAAATTCTTGAAATTAGTGGAAACAATATTTTAAATTTAGATGTGTCTTCCAATAGTGAGTTATTTACACTTAAAACAAGTAGTAATCCACTCACCTGCATCCAAGTAAACTCAGAACAACTTAATAACATTCCAATAAACTGGGAAACAGATATTGATGATGAATACGCCTTAGATTGCGACTGACATCAAACACCAAGTCATACCAAAATATATTATCCTTTCTTATGTCATTTATCATTGCTTATGTCTTGGACAAATGCTACATTTAAAATTTTTCATCAACATTCATTAATGTCATGCGAATTCTAATCAAGAGTATAAAAATAATCATGCTTATTGTAGTAATACTACTTATACTTATGTCTGTGTTTTATGGTCACAAAGACATCTCAAGACAAATATTGAAGACAAAATATGGAACTGAAGCCTCAGCCTTTGTGACAATTGATGGTATGGATGTTCATTATCGCGACGAAGGTAATCCTAAAGACAGCACTCCTATTGTTTTGATTCATGGAACGGGTTCTAGTTTACATACTTTTGATACATGGACGCAAGAATTAATTTCAGAGTATCGTGTAATTAGAATGGATTTACCAGCATACGGACTTACTGGTCCTTTTTTAAATCGAACATATACCATTACCAACTATGTTGATTTTATCAATGCCTTTCTATCGAAACTAAACATAAAACAGTGTATTCTTGCAGGGAACTCATTGGGAGGTAACATTGCATGGAATTATACTCTTAAGCACCCAACTTCTGTTGATAAATTAATTCTAATTGACGCCTCGGGTTACCCTTCAACAGCACAAAGTATTCCAATTGCTTTTAAACTTGCGAAAATACCTCTCGTTAAAAATTTATTCAAATTTATAACTCCTCGCGCTTTGGCAAAATCAAGTATTGAGAATGTCTACTATGATAAAAGTAAAGTCAACAATGAATTAATTGATCGGTATTTTGAATTAACACTGAGTGAAGGAAACCGTCAAGCTTTTGTTGACAAACTAGCATCAAGCCAAATTACATATGATTACAAAAACATCAAACTCATAAAACAGAAAACATTAATCTTATGGGGTGCACAAGACCAATTAATACCAACAGCGCATGCACAACAATTTCATGAAGATTTATTAAATGACACACTTGTTATCATGCAGAAAGTTGGTCATGTCCCCATGGAAGAAAGCCCCTTTCAAAGTGTGAAAATTGTGAAAGATTTTTTATCCAAATAACTATCATTATTTTTTATTTATTGATGTGTAAATGTTAAATTTAATTTATTGCTTTTCTTCGAAGAATGCTTTGATTTTAAGCAACATGTTAAAATAATTTGTTATGAAAATTAGTCATGTTATTTACAAAGCCAATGATTTAAATAAAACTATTGAACTATTTAGAGGCATGGGGTACAACGTGGAATACGGCTCTAAATACAATCCTCATAATGCTTTAATTTACTTTTCAGAGGGGCCCTATATTGAGTTATTGGAAAAATCACCTGTCTCTTTTTTTCAAAAACTATTTTTAAGACTTTTAGGCAAAAGTAGTATTGTTAAACGTTTTGAACTTTGGGATGACGTCTCTGAGGGGTTTTTCGAAATATGCTTAGAAACGAAAGCAGCACAATTTAAAAAAGAAGAAACCATATTAAGAAAGAATGGCAAAAAGTATTGGATTACAAAAAGCAACCGTTTAGATCCATATGACAGGTTACTAAAATGGCAATTACTTTTTCCTTATGATGAACAAATTCCATTCATGATGACATACTTTAGTGTTGACCCAAAACCAACGAGTGACACACATGCGAATGGTGTTAAAAAAATAAAAAGTATTGTGTACGGAACGCAGTCTAAATACGTACCAATCCTTAACGAGCTATGTAATGATGATATTTTAAAATTATATATTGGGAGAGGTATCAAAGATGTCATTTTTTTAAAAGACTGATGATAAGTATGAAATGCATAATATTTAATCATTTAGAGATCATGATCTATCAATCACATTAATGTAGCTTCAAGGTATGACCATAATATTAAAGACAGCTTGTTTGATAATTTACATGGTAATACCTCAAGCCTAAAAAAACGATTTTAAAAATTCATGACGTTTATACTAAAAAATAAAAATTTAGAAATTCATATCGATCATCCAGCTAAAAATTATAAATTTTCACGATTTGATTGGAGTGGAAAAATAGCTGAAGTTCTTTTTAAAAACATCCCTCTAACACAGACCGAAAAATTTAACGGATCAAATGAACATTTTAAAGGTAAAGGGTGCTATAATGAATTTGGTATTAATGAAGCTTTGGGCTTTGATGATACTGACATTGGCGGATGGTTTCATAAAATTGGAATTGGACTATTAAAAAAAACTGACTCAAGCTATCACTTTGAAAAACCTTACGACATTAAGCCAGCACAATTTAGTGTAAAACCATCCTTAAACAATATTACGATTAGGTGTAAATCTGATATTTATAACGGATACGCCTATGTACTAAAAAAGAATATTTCGTTACTCAATTCTGGTTTTTTAATTTCATATGAATTAGAAAACAGAGGTAGCAAGGATATTATTACCGATGAGTATACGCATAATTTCATTGCCATCAACAACACGAAGATTGGATCTGCCTACGACTTGAAATTTCCAAACGTTCTACATCAAGAACTATTTGATGAAGTTGTAAATCCAGAAAAACTTATAAAGTTGAGTCAAAATTCTTTTGAATTTATAAAATCCCCCTCCACACCTTTTTTTTTCAGTAATCTTTCAGGAGGAAAAAAAGTAAGAGCACAATGGGAAATACAAAACATAAAAAACCAAATAGCCATCAAAGAAGTAGGAGACTTTTTTACAAAGAAAATAAATTTATGGGGATGTAATCATGTTATAAGTCCAGAATTATTTCATCAAATTCAACTCAAACCGGGAGAAACCTCGTCATGGTCTAGATGCTACACCGTCATGAATATGACTCGCTAAAGTTGTTCACTAATGTTATCTTGAGTAATTTGGAGCTTCTTTTGTTATCATCACATCATGAGGATGGCTTTCGTTTATCCCTGAAGAAGTTATTTTTACAAAACGACCCGTTTCTTTTAATGTATTGATGTCTTTTGCACCACAATATCCCATTCCTGCTCTAAGACCACCAACAAACTGATGAATACTTTCAAATAATTCTCCTTTGTAAGGGACTCTGCCAACAATTCCCTCGGGTACTAACTTTTTAATATCATCCTCAATATCCTGAAAATAACGATCCTTACTACCTTCTTTCATTGCTTCAACAGATCCCATACCCCTGTAAGACTTAAATTTTCTACCTTCATAGATAATAGTTTCACCCGGTGACTCTTTTGTGCCAGCCAGTAATGACCCTAACATTACACAATCGGCACCTGCAGCAATGGCTTTTGGAATATCACCTGTGTATCTAATCCCTCCATCAGCAATGACAGGAACTCCTGAGCCTTTTATTGCGTCAGCGACTTCAAGTACTGCTGAAAATTGAGGAAAACCTACTCCTGCAACAACTCGGGTTGTACAAATTGAACCAGGACCAATTCCCACCTTGACTGCGTCAGCTCCTGCTTCTACTAAATATTTTGCAGCTTCTCCAGTTGCGATATTCCCTACAATAACATCCAACGTTGGAAAACTTGTTTTAATTTGCTTTAATACATCAACTACTCCTTTCGTATGTCCATGAGCGGTGTCTATGATAACGGCATCAACACCAGAATTCACTAAAGCTGAGGCCCTCTCTACCGCATCACTTGTGACACCAATTGCTGCAGCTACTCTTAATCTACCAAACTGATCTTTATTTGCGATTGGTTTTAGTGTTACTTTTGTAATATCTCTAAACGTAATTAATCCAACTAATTTGTTGTTGTCATTAACAATGAGAAGCTTTTCTATTTTATGCTTCTGAAGAATAGCTTCTGCATCTTTTAAGGATGTTCCAACTGCGGCAGTCACCAGATTATCGCTTGTCATTACCTCAACAATTGGACGCTTTTTGTCATGCTCAAAACGCAAATCTCTATTGGTTACTATCCCTTTCAGAGTCCCTGAATCATCTACAATTGGAATTCCTCCAATACGGTACTCCTTCATGTATTGATTTGCATCTAGAACTGTTGCTGATAATGGTAGTGTTACAGGATCCATAATCATACCACTTTCAGCTCGCTTAACTTTACGTACTTTGTCAGCCTGTTCCTTTATAGACATATTCTTATGTAATACACCAATACCTCCCTCCTGGGCCATGGCAATAGCCATTCTGCTTTCTGTAACAGTATCCATTGCTGCAGAAATAATTGGAATATTGATAGCAATATTTTTTGTAAATTTTGTCTTTATGCTTACTTCACGAGGTAAAGTTTCGGAATACGCTGGAACCAATAGAACGTCGTCATAGGTAAGACCTTCTCCAACAATTTTGTTTTGATGTGCAATCATCGCCTTAGCTTTTAATTGCATGCAAAATTACACATTTTATTTCATTTAAAAGACTGAAATCAACTCAGACTGTATCAGATAATCATATTAAGATACGTTAAGAGATGTCCCTCTTTTTAAAAATAAATATTAATATTTACTTTTACACTTTATTACAATACATGGAAGATTACACAACTGCCTTATTATATGCTATCCCCTGTTTTATTATTTTAATGTTGATTGAAATTGGTTATGGTCATTTCACAAATAAACAAACCCATAGAGCCTTAGATACAATTTCGAGTTTAAGCTCCGGCATAACGAACATCATTAAAGATTCTCTTGGGTTAATAGTTGTCATCATTTCTTACCCTTTATTATTTAATCACCTTGCTGTGTTTGACATTACCTCCTCTTGGATTGTCTATCTTATTGCGTTTATCTGTATCGATTTTGCCAGTTACTGGAATCATAGACTCTGCCATAAAATTAACTTTTTCTGGAATCAGCACGTCATTCATCATAGCAGTGAGGAATTCAATTTAGCTTGCGCTTTAAGGCAATCAATATCTACTCTACTAGGTTATTTTTCTATTTTATTAATTCCAGCGGCCATCGCGGGGGTACCTCACAAAGTCATTGTGGTACTTGCTCCTATACACCTCTTTTCTCAATTTTGGTATCATACGAAACATATAGGAAAATTAGGCTTTTTAGAATTTATCATTGTTACACCTTCGCAGCACCGTGTACATCATGCTATTAACAAAGAATACATTGATAAAAATTTAGGTGCTATTTTTTGCGTTTGGGATCGAATGTTTGGAACGTTTCAAGAAGAACTAGAGTCAGTAACACCTGTTTACGGCGTGTTAAAACCTGTACGTAGTTGGAATCCCATTATAATAAACTTCCAACATCTTTGGCAACTAACAAAAGACGCTTACCGCACAAAGCATTGGCCAGACAAATTAAAATTATGGTTTATGCCTACGGGTTGGAGACCACAAGATGTCGTAGAAAAATATCCAATTGCAATTATTGACTTCCCTGAAAATCAAAAGAAATATAAAACCAACCCATCAAAATCATTAATTGTTTGGTCGTTTTTGCAATTAATTACATCCTTATTTCTAATGCTTTTTTTATTTTACAACTTTAGCTATTTAGAAACTTCAGAGGCCTTAATTTATGGTAGCGTTATATTTTTCGGCATTTATGGATACACTTCCTTAATGGATAAAGATAATATATCGATTTTAGCAGTTTCGCTCTTTTCTGGTTTGGGTCTTTTCGTCATCAATAATTCCAACGATTGGTTTGGTCTTTCTAATTATATGCCAAATAGTAACTACTTTATGGTCGCTATTTTTAGTGTTACCTTTTTAGGAACTTGCTATTTTGCCTTTTTTGAAAAAAACTCAGAACAACCATTGCAAAAAAACTAATCTAACGTGAGTTTTAAGCCCATCGACATTATTGAGGCTGTTAATCCATCACTTCTATCATAATAACTATATCTCAAGTCAAAGCTTTTTAGACCAAAATTGAATATTTTTAAGCTGGTGAAAATATCTGTGTACCTAAGTCCAATACCATATTGATGGCTGTGAAATTTTGACAAATCATAATCTGAGGTGTAATATTTTGATGTAGAGAGATGGGTTTCAAAAGGAGCAAAATAAGTAGCTTTTGATTGATTATAAAAACGATAGTTCGGAAATAATGTAAATTTACCTAGAGCAAATTTTATAGGTATTTCGATACTTGCTGTGTTAGAATTTATTCCCCAATCATCCCTGTAAAAACGATAATAGGTTCGAACTACCACAGATTCATTCAGATAATAATTAAATCGAGCCCCTACTGGAATTTTAAGTCTTGAACTTGGAAGTCGCTCAATATCATCAGCTAATTGAAAAACATCCTTATTCTGTTTACTTAGATATATTGGAACACTCGAGGCGTTTCCAACATAGTAATTATCCCGATCTGAGAAATAGACTCGCTGCATTGGGTTTGCTAACCAACCCGATTGTTTTATTACATCAAAAAAAAGTGAAAATTGTGCATTCTTACTTAAAATTTGAGAAAAATTTAAAGATACAGAATATGAATTTCTACTTTTATTAGAAATCAGGGTTGTGTTTAGAGGAGCCCAAACATTGGTGCCATTTTTATTAATAATATTCCCAAAAGCATCCAAAATGTCAATTGTACTGAAAAATCCATTATTTAAATTTTGATTAGCCTCTAAGTAAGAATCCAACTCTGTAGGATATTTTGGCCTCCAAGTATCTAGAAAAACTTGTGTTTTAAATCCTAATTCAGTATTTTTTTGATTAAATAATTTCGTAAAACCACCACCAAATCCAATAGACGAATAATCATATTCTGAGGCAAAACCGATATTTGCAGACCAAATCGAATTTCGATCATCTGAACTGTGGCTATAACTGGCATTAACTGTTGACCAAACATCTTTTCCCGAAGCTCCCGAAGATTCAATCCAAGGACTACCAGTAACCTCATTAAATAATCCATCGTCGTCATCGTCATCGTCGTCGTCATCGTCATCGTCGTCATAATCACCCCCCGAGGCACCACTTGAATCAAAAGGATCAAGATTACTTGATGAAGCTGAAGAGTAGGCTGAAATACCGGCATCGATGGTTAATATGTTATCATCGCTTAATGGTATTGCTAGGATGATGGTCGGTGCGATATCAGAAAGTTTTTCATTACCAATTCCACCAGTTACCGAAGCATGTGTACCACTTTGTTCATAATAACTCATCAAAAAATCGACCTCAGTCGTCTCGAGAACTCGTTTTTTAAAAGTAGACTGATTGTCTTTGACTTGAGAAAAACCAAGTAAAGAGACTAAAACCATGAGAGTAACACTTAATAATTTCATGTTAATTACATCCACAGCCACCACCAGTTTTTCCTCCATTAGCACCAGAAGCTCCCTCTCTGTAGACTTGAAAATTAATTTCGAATTTTTTAATTGATAAAGCCGTCAATTTCATGTCGGGATCATTAATTCTCACTTTTTCATATTCCTTGACAGCAACACATGAGTTCAAAAGAACAACAGTAACAGTCATTATTAAAAATTTTTTAATCTCCATTTTTTGATTTTTATAATTTATTTAGTTCGATTTTTATATTTTTTGAATAATGAATAGCACCTAAATCATCAACAAGAATACATTCAACATCGTTTATTTGATTGATAAAATTTAATCCAACGTCTATACCCATAACAAAAATAGAAGTTGCGAGTGCATCTGCTAATTCAGCACTAGAGGTGAAAATAGAGGCACTCACAATTCCCTTACTTGGATATCCAGTTCTTGGGTCGATAATATGTGAATAGCGATCACCGTTAATCATGACAAACTTTTCATAATTACCAGAGGTCACCACCGCTTTATCAAAAATTGGCAGCATAATGAATACTTTATTTTTGTTCAAAGGGTTTTTAATTCCCACAGACCAGTCCTGACCAGTTGGTTGTTTTCCCCAAGTACTCATATCACCAGAAGCATTTATGATTCCTCCTCTTATACCCATTGACTTCAATAAATCTTTGGCACGGTCTGCCGCGTATCCTTTTCCTATTCCACCAAACCCAATCTTCATTCCTTTGTCTACTAAAAATACAGAGGAGTCTTTCTCATTTAGAATAATATTTTGAAATCCAACCTTAGAAATTGCTTTTTCAATATTCTTTACAGTTGGTAACACCTTCAAACTACCATCAAATTTCCAAATAACATCCATGGATGCATAACTAATATCAAATGCTCCCGCCGTGAGTTTTGATATTTGAATTGATCTCTTGATTAGATTGAATAGTTCTTCATCAACACTGACTGGCTTTATACCAGCATTTTGATTAATGAGGGACGTTTGAGAAGTTTCATCCCATGAAGAAATAAGTGCTTCAATTCTACTAATTTCTTCAATAGCCTTATTCAAACCATGAATTCCTTCAGATTTACTATTTGCAACCACGGTAATATCAAATCGACTTCCCATTAACATTAAGGTTCGCTTGAAAGTCTCCTGCGTATATCCTACAAAAACGAACATGATCAAACCTAATGTGAAAAAAGTTTGTTTAGTCATCATAAGGCGTTTAGAATTTCAATGTATTTCTTGGGTGTAACTTTTTTGAACCCTGTTTCACCGAGATAAACTCCTTTACTATCAAATATGACAACAAGAGGAAAAAAACCGTTAGTATTGTAAAGCTCTGCTAACTTATTATTGTGTGCCTGCTGTGCAGCACTTAGTTGGTTTTGCTTTCTACGAGGGAAATCAGCTCTCAACATAACATAATTGTCTCGAGCATAGGCAATAAATTCCTCAGATTTCCATATGTTTTTATCTAATTTAATACAAGGGCCACACCAATCTGATCCTGAAAAAACTAATATAATACTTTTGTTTTCTCGATCAGCAAGTTGTTTAGACTCTTCAAATGAAGTTTGCCAATTTTGAGAAAAACAATTCACGGATATCACTAAAGATATCACAGTAAAAAAAGTGGCTATAAACCTCATAAAACTAATGTATTAATAGAATAGTTGTTGAATTATGTGTATTACCCAAATACCAAGATATGTGACATGATATTATGTAATTGTGCGCAGATATAAATAAAACAAGTAAAAGTTTAAAAGTCCTACCCTTAAGTGAATTTGTTAAAAAAAATACAAAGTTCTCCTTGCGTTATTAAAAGTTCTTTGAGCGTTATTTATTCACCTTTATATCTTCTAATTTTGCCTCGATTTTAAACAATATCAAGTGTTTATAAAAAATTTAATACTGATTCTTATTACGTTATTTTACATAAATAACACTCGTGCTCAGGACAGCCTTCTAACTCAGGAATTAAACGAAGTTATTATTACAGCAACCAGAACACTTAGACAACTTTCGTCATTACCGATGCCTGCCCAAATCATCTCATCAAAGGATATTAAAAGCTCTAATTCACTACGATTAAATGATATTTTAAACGAGCAAACTGGTTTAATTACTGTTCCTGATTTTGGTGGTGGTGAAGGCATTCAAGTGCAAGGGTTAGATTCTCAATACACTTTAATTCTAATTGATGGAGTGCCTTTGGTTGGTCGATCAGCTGGCACATTAGATATCACGAGAATTGCTGTTGGAAATATCAAACAAATAGAAATTGTTAAAGGAGCATCTTCCAGTTTATACGGTAGTGAAGCTCTTGGTGGAGTTATTAATATTATTACAGAACGTCCTAAAAATGGGTTTAAAGGAGATGTGAACTACAGAATTGGATCTTTTAATACCACAGATTTTAACAATAACATAAATTTTAAAAAGAACAAACTAAGTATTCAAACTTTTTTTAATCGTTATCGAAGTAATGGGTACGATTTAAACACAACTGATGCCTTAAATACTGTCGAGCCTTTTAGTAATTATACCTTAAATTCAAAATTTACTTACGATTTTAATGAAGCAACACATCTTTTGGTGGCAGGAAAGTATTTTTCTCAAAATCAAGAATACGTCGCTTCTAGTAGTTTAGCTGGAGAAAGTGACGTCAATGAATGGAATACACATTTAAAGTTACGCCACCGTTACAGTGACAAATGGAGTAGTTATTTTGAATTTTATGCAACGAGATATAAAGCAAAGGATTTTCTAAATAACCTTGATGGAAATCGCTTTAGTACAAGTTTTTTTAATCAATTACTTGTAAGACCTGAAATGCGCGCCACCTTTACCTTAAACGATAATAACAGTTTCATCGGTGGTATTGGATTTAACCATGAAACATTAAACAGAACAGACTTCACCGAAAGCCCTGAATTTAATTCACCTTATGTTTATCTGCAGTATGATGGTCACATTACTCCAAAACTCAATCTTATTGTAGGGGCTCGTTTAGATAGCCACAATAAATATCAATCTCAATTTAGTCCAAAAGTAGCAGCACGCTATGAGCTAAGTGATTATTTAGCCATTAAAGGTTCTGTTGGTTATGGATTTAAAGCACCTGACTTTAGACAGCTTTATTTTGATTTCACTAACGCAACCGTTGGCTATACTGTACTCGGTTATAATGCTGTCGTAACAGCCATTCCAAAACTAAATGAACAAGGACAAATAGCCAATATAATAGTTCCTATATCTGAGTTTAATAATGAGTTAAATCCTGAAAATTCTATAAGTATTAATTTTGGAGTTGACTTAAACTTACCCTCAGGACTTAAATTCAGTGTCAACCTTTTTAGAAATAATATTGATGATTTAATTGATACTCGTGTCATTGCCAATAAAACAAACGGACAAAACATATTCAGCTATTACAACGTCAATAAAGTTTACACCCAAGGGCTTGAGTTCAATACTTCTTGGAAAATCACGCAAAATCTTAAGATTTCAGGAGGGTATCAATTGTTATATGCTTTCGATAAAAATGCGATTAAAGCTTTTGAAAATGGAGAGGTGTATGCAAGACTCAACTCAAGTTCTCCATCTTTCAGATTAAAAAAGGAAGATTATTTTGGATTGTACAACAGGTCAAGACACATGTCTAATTTAAAAATGTTTTATTCTTTTGAGGCATTGAAAATGGATACGAGTTTAAGAGGCACTTATCGCAGTAAATACGGCTTAATTGACACCAACGGAAATACCTTTTTAGACACCTATGACAACTTTGTTGACGGCTTCGTAGTTATTGATTTTGCTATCAATAAAACCTTTTTAGACAACTATCAATTGGGCTTTGGCATTGACAACCTATTCGACTTTAAAGACTCACAAAACATCAGCAATATAGCGGGAAGAATTATATACGGAAAACTTAATATTCAATTTTAAATCAATAACACAAAAACTATGAAAAATTTTAATTTAATTACACTAATCGTACTTGTTATTTCATTTAGCTCATGTTCAAATGATGATGACAACACACCGACACCACTAGCGATTGAAACGAACACGATTACCAATTTATTCGCCCCACAACAAGGAGGTATTGATCCAAATACAGGTCAACCTCTTCCCGTATCTGGAGCTTTTGCTAAATTTGATTTTAACTCGGGAGATGAAACAACAAGTGAAACAGATTGGGACATTGCATTCCGAGGATCCACTATTATTGTAAATGGAGGTGTTTCATTTGGCGCTACAGATGAGCCTGATAGGTCAGGTGAAGGAGGGGCGTATGTTGCTGCAGGAACGCTTTCAGACATAGAGACTGCTAATCCATCCTTAATTTCTCAGGATTCGACAGAAGGCTATGCTATTGTAACAGGCAGTGGTAATGGGTGGTATACTTACAACCCTGCGAATAACACCATTGCCCCAACACCCGGCAAAATTTTGGTATTCAAAACACGTGACGGACGCTATGCAAAAGTTGAAATTTTAAGTTATTACAAAGATGCACCAACTGAAATCACACCAGAAATTGCTATCAATGACTCGAGATACTACTCGTTTAATTATGTGTATCAACCAAATGAAGGAGAATTGAGCTTTAATTAAAGGAATGCAACCAATAGTAGCATACATACCTATTTTTACAACCGTTTTCGCCATCTATTTTATTGTTGAAATAACCCGTCACTATAAAAAAAGAAATACATCTTATCTTTTATGGTGGTCTATTGGTGTTTTTGCATTCGGTCTTGGAACCTTTGCAGAAAGTATTCACGCTTTATTTGGCTGGAATGAAGTCAATGTAAGGTTGTGGTATATAGTCGGTGCTTTACTAGGTGGCTTTCCTTTAGCACAAGGTTCTGTTTATCTATTGATGAGTAGATGGTTCGCACATGTCAGCTCTGTATTTTTTATTGTATTGATACTTGTTGCTTCCTATTATGTCACTCAAACACCATTTGAAGTTCCTTTGGATTTTGATTATCAATTAACAGGACGCGTATTTAAATGGACTTGGGTAAGACAATTTTCGCCTATCATTAATATTTATTCGTTCATTTTTCTATTTGGGGGTGCTATATATAGTGCTACAAAATATTATGGGAGTAAAGATAAAAAAGCTCATTTTAAAGGTAATATTTTTATTGCATTTGGTGCTTTACTTCCAGGAATTGGAGGCACATTTACCCGATTAGGTCATGTTGAAGTTCTGTTCATTACAGAATTTATTGGTCTAATATTTATATATATAGGCTACAGAATCATTAAAAATGATAATCGAATGAAACGTGAAAGTTTAACAAATATTACAGCTTAAGTGAACAATATAACTATTGACTAACAGTAAATAGGCCCTTAAACATTGTTTGAGGGCTTTTTAAATAGTTGCTTTATAATAAGAACAGCGGATATGGTGTAGGTTAAAGACATCAGAGTTCCTGAAAACATAATAACATATTTCATCCAAAGTATACCTTTCCACAAAAGGTATATACCTCCAAAAGTTAAAACTACAGAGACAAAAGGCTCGATAAGTAAAAATAATTTTAATTTAATGGGTAACCTTGTGATACTTACAATTAATCCCACTAAAAAGAAAATTATCGACATGGATAAGATATGACCATGAATCATCGTTAACATTTCACGATCACTTTTTTTAAATTTCATGACTTGAATATGTTCTTGGTTTTCATTTCCTAGATATTGTTCCTCAATACCATTTGGATTTGCTGATGATGTTTCTTTCACAAAAAGAAGTCCTGTGTAAAACCCAACACTCAAGACAATAATAAAAGCACCTATCAAAACCTTAATTTCTTTTGGAGCACGGTATATTAAGCCATCTAACTGCATTAGATTACGTTTAATTCCTCTAGCTTACCAATGTTTACTAGTATCTCATTAATAGCTTTCGTCATGGAGTTTACAGAAATTGTAGCACCAGCAATTGCCATAATATTGTTATTTGGAATAAACGCATCACTTGCAGTACCTCCAATGAATTGTTTTAACCAACGCTTACTCCCTATTTCTCCGCCATATTCCTCTCGATATCTAAGGACTTTACTTTTGGTTATGATGAGATTGGCATCAAATAGAACAAAAAAATCAAATGTTGCTGTTTTACTCGGTGCGTTGTCCAAATAAACGTAACCAATAAGCTCATTATCTGAAATAATTTTAAACAAACTTTCATTGTTTATTTTCCTTGAAAGTTGTTCATTTATCGATTTGCTTAAAGAAACTGACTTCAGTGAGAATTTTTCAATATTGTAAGTGCTTTGTATTGTTTTGTTTACCTTTTTCAGTGAAGGCGCAGGAACTTCAAACCCAAAAAAATTTAAGGATAAAAAGACAGCAATAATCAATTTTATTTTCATAGTGCAAATATATTAGATTTAGTCTAAATAACAATAATAAAGAGGCAAAACAACGTTTGTTTCACCTCTTTATAAAGACAAATTCAATGCATTAGTAGCCATGTGCTAATTACTTTAAAACCAGACACCTATTCCCATATTTAATCTGTTTTGAACATCATTATCAGCATTGGCATTATCTCTAAATTGGTAATCTCCCTTTAACACAACACCAGGTGCAATGTGATAACTTAAACCCATCGTTAAATCATTCCTATTATAATTATCGTTTCGGAGCAAATCACCTTCTGTATCAGCATGAGTATCATACTTTTCATAGCGAGCAAAGGCAAATAAGCGTTGACTCTTTTCTTGAGCCAATAGATTATATGAAGTTTCTATGTACCATCCTTTTAAAGCTGATCCCAAGTCACGACCAGTTAAATCATTGTAATTTTCTGTGTCTGATAATGATGCATGAATATACTGTCCTCGCGCTGCAAATCTCTTAAAAGCATATCGCGCATCAAGACCTAACATCGAAATACCAATATTAGATCCATCGATTGCCTCTACGTCATCTTCAGCTTGAGTTTTTCCAAAGTAGCTAGAGACACCTAAACGTAAACCAGGAATACCATAGTAGTCAATTTTTAAGGACAACGTTGGACTATCAATTGTTGATTTGATTCCTTTTTGACGACCGCTTCGCAATCCATTAGATCCTTTTAGAAAGCCATTAACACCACCATCACCTCCAAAAGATGTTGATTTAAATCCGTTAAACACGTAGGCTTGGTATCCTATAGATAATTCATTAGATCTTCCCGTAACTCCGAAACCAATTTCTCTCCAAGTTGTGGGAACGATAACATTATCAACAGCAGGTCGTTCGACACCATTAAATGTTGTAGGTTCATGAAATTCGTTAACAATTCCCATTGGAACGAGCATTAACCCTCCTCTTAAACTGACATTAGGTGCTATTGCATAATTTACAAACGCTTGCTCAACATACACTTCTTCAACATGTTCAAATTCAATTTCAGTAACAAACTGCACCTGGTCAGAAAACTTATACCCTACTAATAAAACCAAGCGCTGAACGTCTAATTCTCCATTATTTGATTCTGGTTGGTTGTAGGTCATCTCTCCATAAGCACCTAATGTAACAGCTTTTCCATAATTACCAGAGAGCAATCGCTGTGCAGCGTTCAATTGTTTTTGTGGATCAAATGTAATGGTATCCTGAGCTGTTTGTGCACTCACTACAGAGACCATTACCAAAATTATTAAAACGATTAATTTTTTCATTATTTTAGATTATTTTAATTTAGACTTATTATAAATAGTGAATTAATTCACTGCAAAAATAAACATGAAAATGAAAAAAACAAATGTTATTTAGAATTATTTTAAATAATTTTAATGATACTGATGGAAAATCTTAGATGCCTCATTATAAGCACTTTCAAAGCTTAGAGGATTTAGGTGGTGTGCAGTGTTTTTTGATGTGAAAAAAGATAATAATTTTTCGGTAGGCATATTTCCCGTTAAGTCATCTTTGGCCATGGGACAGCCGCCAAACCCTTGAATTGCTCCGTCAAAGCGACGACATCCTGAAGCATAAGCTGCCTCAACTTTCTCATACCAAGTGAGCGGATTAGTATGCAAATGTGCTCCAAACTCTATGTTCTTGTAATGACGAATAAGATGTGTAAAAAGATAATCAATTATCTCAGGAGTCGATGTTCCAATAGTATCACTTAATGACAAAATTTTAACACCCATATTACTTAATCGCTCTGTCCACTCGCCAACTATATCTACACTCCATGGATCTCCGTAAGGATTTCCAAAACCCATTGACAAATAAGCCACAACCTCTTTATTTTTTTGCGCGGCCAAATTCAAAATATCTTGTAGAATAACGATTGATTGTGCAATAGTTTTGTGGGTATTACGCATTTGAAAATTTTCAGAAATAGAAAAAGGATATCCTAAATAATCAATATCTTTAAATTGTGCTGCCTCCCTAGCGCCTCTTGTGTTAGCGACAATCGCAAGTAACTTACTGGCTGTATTTTCTAAATCAATCTGTCTTAGAACCTCGGCCGAATCAATCATTTGAGGAATGGCTTTCGGAGATACAAAACTACCAAAATCAATGGTATCAAAACCCACCCTCAATAATGCCTGGACATAATGCACTTTATCTTCAGTAGGTATAAATCTTTTTATACCTTGCATAGCATCTCTTGGGCATTCTATGATTTTTACGTTATTAATCATGGTATTAAATAAGAAAATAGTTAAAAATACAATATTAATTATAGCCTCTTACGTATTCTTTTTATAATTTTCATGAAGAGCTTGATGTCAAAATAACTTAGGTAAAACTTTTCTTAACTACCTAAACAAAGTCGCCTATTTCAACTTCTATTCGTTTCATTATTAGGTTTGTTTTAGAAGTGCTTTATTAATTTTACTTATAAGACTTGGTCCCTCGTAAATAAATCCTGTATAGAGCTGAATTAAATCAGCACCTGCTTGTAGTTTCTCTAGAGCGTCTTGCGCTGAATGTATCCCTCCTACACCAATAATTGGAAAGGCTTTATTGCTCCTGTCAGATAAATATTGAATTACTTTAGTACTTTTATCCTTTATGGGTTGACCACTTAAACCGCCATGACCAATCCGTGTTAATAAATCCTGAGATGCTTTTAAGTCTGATCTGTCAACAGAGGTATTACTCGCTATGACTCCATCGAGTTTCGTGACACTCATCAAATCAATAATTTCATCAAGCTGACCATGATTTAAATCTGGGGCAATTTTTAACAAAATGGGTTTTTGCTTGTTAAAGTTTTCATTGGAGTTCTGTATTGTTTTAACTAAATCTTCTAAGTAATCTCGATCATTTAATTTTGCATGACTATTTACATTTGGGCAACTAACATTAAGCACAAAATAATCAACATAAGGATGTAATGCGTTGAAACATTCCAAATAATCTTTTGTATAATCTTCGGGCGCTGTAAGTGTGTTTTTACCAATATTTCCTCCAATAATAAGGGAGCCTTTTCTATTTTTTAACTGTGTAACAGCTGCTTCAATTCCATCGTTATTAAACCCCATACGATTAATAATACCTTGATCATTTTTTAATCTAAATAATCGTTTTTTAGGATTACCTGTTTGTGCTTTTGGAGTAATTGTCCCTATTTCAATGAATCCAAATCCAAAATTAGCTAATTCGTTGTAGAGGACTGCATTTTTATCAAAACCTGCTGCCAATCCTACTCGATTCTTGAACGTCAATCCAAACAAGTGAGTTTCTAGTTTTTTGTCATGAAAAGAATATATTTTTCGAAGAACAGCTGAACACCCTGGAAATTTCGAGAACAATCGAATTAATGAAAATGTAAAATAATGCACCCATTCAGGATCAAAGCAAAAGAGTATCGGCCTAATAATCGCTTTGTACATAGTGACAATTTGGTTGCAAAAATAAGGTAAAATGTACTAATACAAAAGTATATAACTGAACTCTTGTCACTTAAAAATGTGTTCATTATTTTTGAAAAAAGTCATGAAACATGTTTGATAAAAAGCATCTACTTAATCGATTTGTAAGCTATGTCACTGTAGACACTGAAAGTGATCCCACAAGTGACACTACACCGAGTACATCAAAACAATGGGAATTAGCGAATAAATTATATCAAGAACTAAAGTCTATTGGAATGTCAAACGTCTCTATGGATGAGAACGCTTATATTATGGCGACACTGCCTAGTAATGTGACTCATAAAGTACCAATTATAGGTTTTATTTCACATTTTGATACCTCCCCAGATTTCACAGGGGCCAATGTCAAGCCTCAAATAATTGAAAACTACGATGGTCAAGATATCATTCTAAATAAAGAGCAAAATATTGTTTTATCACCAGACTATTTTAGTGATTTATTGATGTACAAGGGCCAAACCTTAATTACTACTGACGGCACAACACTTCTCGGTGCTGATGATAAAGCTGGAATCACTGAAATAATTTCAGCGATGGAACATCTTATTAAGAATCCACAAATTAAGCATGGCACCATTAAAGTAGGGTTTACACCTGATGAAGAAATAGGAAGAGGCGCTCACAAATTTGATGTTGAAAAGTTTGGTGCTGATTGGGCCTACACTATGGATGGGAGTCAAATTGGTGAACTAGAATACGAAAATTTTAATGCTGCTGAAGCTCTTATAAAATTTAATGGCAAAATAGTACATCCAGGATATGCAAAAGAAAAAATGATAAATTCTATGTATTATGCGACAGAATTCATCAATGCCCTACCAAGAAAGGAAACACCTGAAAACACAGAGGGATATCAAGGTTTTTTTCATTTGTGCAATATGAATGGTAACGTTGAAGAAACCAATTTACAATACATCATTCGTGATCATGATTTTAATAAGTTTGAGAATAAGAAAGCTCTTATGAAAAAAATTGTTCATGACATGAATACCAAATATCATAAGAATGTAGTTGAAATAGTAATCAACGATCAGTATTTTAATATGAGGGAAAAAGTTGAGCCAAACATGCATATTGTTGATATTGCTGAAGAAGCAATGCTGACACTTGGCATTAAACCATTAATAAAACCTATTAGAGGTGGTACTGATGGCTCTCAATTATCTTACATGGGATTACCATGTCCAAATATCTTTGCAGGGGGACACAATTTCCATGGAAGGTATGAATACGTACCACTTGAAAGCATGGTGAAGGCCGTTGATGTTATTTGTAAAATTGTCGAGATAACAGCTGTAAAATACAACCAATAAAAAAGCAGCTCAATGAGCTGCTTTTGATATAACAATTATTTTTTCTTTGGTGGTGCATTGAGCTTTTTACTCATTTCCATGGAGATGGCCGAGCGTTCAAATTTTATCTTCCCTGCTTGTGTTTCAATCACACATCCAGAATCCGTGAGTTCGAATATCTTTCCATGCATCCCACTCTTAGTTATAACTTTATCTCCCCGTTTTAATTCGGCACCAAATTTTTTCTCTTGTTTAGCCCGTTTCATTTGAGGTGCAATCATGAAAAAATACACAACAGCAAACATTAAAATAAAGGGTGCAAATTGCCCTAATCCTTCCATATTAGTTATTAATTATGGTTATGACCTTCATGGCCAGGTTGTGTACTTGATTTAACTGCAGGAGTTGCACCAGATGGCAATGCCGCTTTATTAACTGCAGTACTGCCGTCCTTTTTCACAAACGCTTTTATTTTTACTTTATCAGATCCAGATTCTGTGTTTGAAGTGACTGTGATGGTTTTGGATGTAACACCGTTGCCTTTTCCGTTAAATTTCACTGTAAATTGAGATGATGCGCCTGGAGCTAAAGGCTCTTTACTCCAGTCTTTAGGCACAGTACAACCACAAGTACTTTTTATGTCTGTAATTACCAATGGAGCTTTTCCTTCATTTGTGTAAGAAAATACTGTTTCTACTGGAGTTCCGTCTGCAATCTCACCAAAGTCATGTTCAGTTTCAGCAAAGGCTAATACCGGGAAATCTACGTTTACGGCGTCTCTATCAGCTGCCTCAGTAACATTTTCTGATTTGATTTTTGTTGTTGCATCTTCTTTACATGAGGTAACGGTCATCATACATAGTGCAGATAATCCTAAAATTAATTTTTTCATGTCATTCATTTTTTTGACTCATTAAATATGAGTAGTTGGGTTATTATTTATTTTTTGAAGGCATAAATGTACTAAAAAATTTATTACATTAATCCTCTACCTACTTTATTTAATATTCTTTTCTCAGTGTATTCTTTCACAATTTTATCCAAAACGCCATTAATAAAAATACTACTTTTAGGAGTTGAGTATTCTTTTGCAATTTCAATGTATTCATTAATTGTTACTTTTACTGGTATCGATGGAAATTTCTGAAATTCACATATCGCCATTTGAAGTAAAACAAAATCAATATTTGCAATCCGATCTTTATCCCAATTTTGTGTTTTATTTTCAATTTCCTCAGAATAAAGACTCAGATTGAGTATTGTTTTCTTTAACAAAGCTAACGCGAAGTCTTTATCTTCATCATCTTTTAGTAAGGTTGGTATAAAATACTGATTAGAAACATTTAATTTATTTTTTCGTAATAATTTCACGAGTGCTGTATTTACTACAGGTAAGTCGTCGACCCAAGTTATGTTTTTATCTTCGAGGTAGTCATAAAGTTTATCGTTAGGAGCAATTATTTCCTTAAAAAAATCAACTACAAAATCCTTATCTTCTTTAAACGTTGATGTCTTTGTAGACATGTAATCTTTATACAAATCACTATTCAATAATGTTTTAAAAATTAAATCAACGTATTCATTGTCCAACTCCCAAAAATTTAGAGAACGATCTTTAATAATATCAACCAACGTTTCGTTGGTTTTTAATTGTAACAATACCTCGTTATTTAAAAATTTTCGATTGGGATTCTTGTCTTCTTTCGTAGCCAAATGCTTTTGTTGAGATTTATCAATAAAAGATTCCGCTTGTTTATGTACTTCAATCATTAATGACATTAGTACAAAATATAAATCTAACATGCTGTCTATACTCTTTAGTAAAAAACGATCATACCTCATCAAATCATCACTTTCAGTACCTTTAAAGGAGTATAAAATTTGCATTACTTTGATACGAATATGGCGTCTATTCAACATATTAAAGAACATTTTTAATGAATAAGGCGAAAAACATGTGTCTTTCGCCTGCAAAAATAAGATTATTTTTAAATGATTATTTAAAATTTACTTTTTTTCGGTCTTCTATTCTTTGTTTTGCGATATTTAGTGCAGCTCGATTTGTTGTTAATACTTCACGATTTGCAGTCTCTAAAATTTCTAAAGTTGTGTTATAAATATTTTCTGTTTTACGCATTATTTCTTGCTTGTCGTAACCCTCTAGTTCGGCGTAAACATTGATAATACCTCCGGCATTGATAAGGAAATCAGGAGCATAAACGATGCCTCTTTCTCTCAACAAAACACCATGTCTCTCTTCTGTAGCTAATTGGTTATTTGCGGCACCAGCAATGACTTTAGCTTTCATGTTGAACACAGTATCATCATTAATCGTTGCTCCAAGAGCACATGGGGCATAAATATCCATTTTTTCAGAGTATATATCAGTTCCAGTATATATCGAAGCGCCATATTTAGTGCTGACCTGATCTAATCGTTCATGATTAATATCTGAAATAACAACTTTCGCGCCCTCATTGGTTAAGTGCTCAACTAAACTTTCTCCCACATGACCAATACCTTGCACATAAATTACTTTATCCTCTAAAAGATCACTACCAAATTTAAATTTTGCCGCAGCTTTCATTCCCATGAACACACCGTAAGCTGTGATTGGAGAAGGATTACCTGCACCCCCCATAGACTCAGAAATACCTGTGACATAGGGAGTCACCTTACGTACTAAATCCATGTCAGCCGTTTCCATTCCCACATCCTCAGCTGTAATATATTTGCCACTAAGTGTATGAACAAACTCTCCAAATCGTTTCATTAATTCAGGAGTTTTTTGAGTTTTTGCATCTCCTAATATGACCGCTTTTCCACCTCCTAGATTCAAGCCAGTAATCGCAGCTTTGTATGTCATTCCTCTGGACAGCCTTAACACATCATTTAAAGCTTCCCATTCATTATTATAATTCCACATTCTTGTTCCTCCTAATGCAGGCCCTAAAACGGTATTGTGAATTCCAATAATTGCCTTTAAACCTGTATCTTTGTCATTGCAAAAAACGATCTGTTCATGATTATCAAAAGATAATTGACCAAAAACTGGATCGATTTTTTTTAATTCTGTGGCATTTATAACGTCAGCTATCATTTATTTGAAATGGTTTAAAAAAGTTTAAATTAAGAATACGATAATATTAGGTTTCAAAATTAACATTTTATTGTAGTATTTACAAAAAAATAGATTATAAATTACGAAATCAACAACAACATAGTAAAGGAACTAAATTTTGTAAATGAAAGAATTGCAACACATTAATAAGTACTTTTACAAGTATAGATTCAGTATTTTATTTGGTGTATTAATTACCATTGGTGCCAAAATATTCGCATTATTTACTCCCCGACTTATTGGTGAATCTATCACCGTAATTTCACAAAATATTGATGGTCAGTTATCTGATGAGTTATTCCGAAAAGCACTTCTTCAGAATATTTTATTGCTCATAGGCGCGACAGTCATCGCCGGTATACTCACTTTTTTAATGAGACAAACGATCATTAAGGTATCTCGACTTGTCGAGTTTGACCTTAAAAACGAAGTATATCAGCAATATCAAAGATTGTCATTAAATTTTTACAAAAAAAATAGGACAGGAGACTTAATGAATCGTATCAGTGAAGATGTAGGTAAAGTTCGCATGTATGTTGGGCCTGCAATCATGTATTCGTTAAATATGATTACTCTTTTTATAGTGGCCATGTTTTATATGTTTAATAAAGCCCCAACACTTGCATGGTATACCATTATTCCATTACCAGTTCTTTCAATAACAATCTACCTATTAAGCAAACAAATACACAGGAGAAGTACAATTGTTCAAGAATACTTATCCAAGCTTTCTACTTTTACACAAGAGTCCTTCAGTGGTATTTCTGTGATAAAAGCCTACGGGGTAGAAAATAGAATAAATTTAGCATTTTTAAATCTATCTAACGAAAACAGACAAAAACAAATCCAGCTAACCCAAGTGCAAGCTCTATTCTTTCCTATGATGATCCTACTAATTGGCATTAGTAACTTGCTTGTAATTTATGTTGGTGGGCTGCAATATATTAATGGTGTCATAACAGATTTTGGTACAATTGCAGAATTTATAATTTATGTCAATATGCTTACATGGCCTGTTGCCGTTTTAGGTTGGGTAACATCCATTATTCAACAGGCTGAGGCATCTCAAAAAAGAATTAATGAATTTTTACAAGAGGAACCTGAAATACAAAACACGTCAATTACTCCGACTCAAATCAATGGAAATATAGAATTTAACAATGTTTCTTTTACCTATGAGGATACTAATATTCAAGCATTAAATGAGGTTAGTTTTAAAGTGAAACAAGGCGATACATTAGCAATTCTTGGGAAAACTGGTTCTGGAAAATCTACCATACTTGATCTTATTGGAAGACTTTATGATATTAAATCCGGCTCACTACTCGTAGATGGTATCAACATAGACAAGGTACACCTTAGAAGCTTGAGAGAAAACATAGGCTATGTACCTCAAGATGCTTTTTTATTTTCCGACAGTATAAAGAATAATATTAAATTTGGATTAGTCGATGCAACTGACCAAGATGTCATTAATGCGGCCAAAAACGCAGTAGTACACGACAATGTCAAAAAATTCAATAAGGGCTATGATACGGTTTTAGGAGAACGTGGCATTACTCTTTCCGGTGGACAAAAGCAGCGTGTGTCCATTGCTCGTGCGATCATCAAAAATCCAAAACTACTTTTACTTGATGATTGTTTATCGGCTGTTGATACTGAAACAGAGGAGAAAATACTTAATAATTTAGCTTCGGTTACCAAGGGTAAAACAACAATTATTGTTAGCCATAGAATTTCTTCTGCAAAAAATGCAGATAAAATTATTGTATTGGATAAAGGAAGCGTTGTTCAGGAAGGAACGCATGAATCACTATTAAATGAAGGTGGTTACTACAAAGATTTATACTTAAATCAACTAAGTGAAACAACTAATTTAAAATAAAGATTTCCTAATATTCAGTTTTTAAAGGATGTGGAAATGTTAAGAGTTAAAAGTAATGCGCAAATTAGTTGGTTGCTATATATTTTTTTTAGATTTTTGAGAAGTAATAAATTCTAAAAAAATAACAATATTATGGGTCACAATGATATGATGGAGAAAGAGGAAATTTTTTCGAAAGTATTAAGAGCAGGTAGACGTACTTACTTTTTTGATGTAAGAGCGACAAAAGCAGGTGATTATTACCTTACAATCACTGAAAGTAAAAAATTCACAAATGATGATGGCTCGTTTCATTACAAAAAGCATAAAATTTACCTTTACAAAGAGGACTTTTCTGAATTCAATAGTATTTTAGCTGAAATGACCGACTATATTATTGATGAGAAAGGTGAAGAAGTTATTAGTGAACGTCATCAAAAAGATTTTAAGAAAGAGGAATACAATACAGAATCGTCTGATGATTCACCGAGCGCACCAGAAAGTTTCACCGATGTGAACTTTGAAGATATTTAAATAAACTATGTAAATCTATATGAAGCCGATACTCATTAAAAAGTATTGGCTTTTTTGTGTATTTAATTTGTTATGATAACACGAATTAAATAATTTTCAATACTCTACATTACAACTTTATAGCAGCCAATACGAGAAGCGCAGCAATAGAGACATATAAGAAACCTGCGAGCAGCGATATTGATAAAGATAAAAAGATTCCCAGACCAACTAAATAAAATGGGACTAAAGTAATGGCCACTGCAAATCTGAATGTTGCAATAAATTCCGCTTCTTCAATTTTTGATTCAATTAAAAACTTCCAAATTACGTAGGGTAATATCACAGAAATTATCATCAATAACTTCAAACATTTTTTTAACAATTTATTTTTATCTTTTCTGGACAAATCACAAGGTAAGGAACCTGATTTGATACAAGCGTTTATTTCTTTAGGCCTTAAATAATTTACTTTTTTCAAATCTAATAGCGCGATTATTTCCTCATACTTATCCAAAGGGATATCTGTGGTTAATTGAGACAGTTCAGTCTTGATTTTCTTCTTCAAACTTGCTACTGCGACATGTCTGTTCTTTTGGACAAAGGATTGAGCATCAATAGGCTCTCCAAAATACAAGGCCGCACTGTCTGCAAATCGAGGGGCATTGACAAAGTTTAGGCCAACAGGCACTATTTGTAAATCTAAATTGGGGTGTTTTTCTATCGAATCAAAAACAATTCTTGTAAAACCTTTGCTTAGTGGTCTTACACGTCTTGCTAAATTATGATTGCCCTCAGGAAACATAACTATCGCTTGATTTTTATTAAGCAATTCTGTACATGTATTGAAAATGGTAGTATTGTTTGTTATGTTATTCCAGCCATCTCTTACACGATACACCGGAAGCATTTGTAAACTCATTAATAATTTGCGAATTAATTCTTTTTTAAACACGGATGCCCGAGTTAAAAAATAAGAAAATCGCCCACATTTTACTGCGATTAACAATGGATCTAGAAGTGCGTTTTGATGGTTCCCAAGAAATAAAACTGGTTTGTCTTTAGGAACATTGTGAACATCGAATACTTCAATACGTTTGAAGTAAAAAAACATTCCAATACTTATGTAGGCTCTGACAGTATGTAACCATAAATTTTTCAATATTTTTTTAATGTTTGTTTTGACCAATAAGTTGCAATTATTAATCCAGAAATAATATGCCATATACCCCAAAATGCAGCTAAGATTGCCATACCTCCTAAGCCATTAAAAAAAGTAAATATGAGTAATAAACCCAATCCTGAATTTTGAATGCCGGTTTCAATAGCCAATGTTTTTTGGTCTCTCAATGATAATTTAAACAAACGTGCAATAGTATAACCGAGTAATAGGGCTAAAAAGTTATGCCCCAAAACAATAAAAAATACATAATGGATGTGCTCAAAAAATATATCCATGTTGTTCAAAAGTGCCACAACAACAATAATTAAAAAAACAAAAATGGAAATAGGCTTAAGCAATTTAGAGAGCCTCAAAGCAATCCTCTCTCGACTATACCTAATATACATACCACAGATTAATGGAATTCCTAGAATTAAAATAACCACTTTAACTAACTCAAAAAAATCTAAATTAATTGTTTTTAAAATGCTTGAAGTTGGTTCGTATAGATTACCGTAGAATTGAAAGTTAAAAGGAGTCATAAATAAAGCAAAAAAAGTAGCACACGCCGTTAAACTGATTGACAGTGCAGTGTTCCCTTTAGCCAGGTGCGTCATGAAATTTGAAATATTTCCTCCAGGACAAGCTGCTACCATAATCATTCCCAGTGCAATACTTGGTTCAGGTTCTAAAAGCACTACCAACCCAAAAGTTAATAATGGTAATAAAAAAAATTGTGAAAGAATTCCTGCTAAAATAATTTTAGGCTGCTTAAATAAATTTTTAAAATCGTTAATGGTAATACCCAGTGCGACACCAAACATGACTAAAGCTAAAGCAACATTGAGCAATAATAGCCCATTTGCATCAAAATTTATTTGAACATTGTCAATTTCTTGCATAGCATTATGACACTGTTGATCCATTAATTACTGGACCCTCTGGATTTAATAAAATTACACCTTGACTGTCTACTGCCCCAAGAATCAAACATTCGCTCATAAAGTTAGCAATTTGCTTTTTAGGAAAATTGACAACTGCTACAATCTGTTTTCCAATAAGTTCTTTTTTACCATATAACATTGTAATCTGTGCTGATGATTTTTTTATTCCCAAATCTCCAAAATCAATGGTTAATTTAAAGGACGGGTTTTGCGCTTTTGGAAAATCATCAACATCTATAATTGTTCCGATGCGCAAATCAACCTTGGTGAAATCTTCAAAATTTATAGTGTCACTCATATGTCCATACAGTTAGTAGCTCATGAATATAAAAATTTTAATTAAAATTACAGAGATTAGTGACTCTTTCTTTATTTTTATTCTAAAAAACCTAGGCATGTCATTAACACCCTCTAACATGTTGCCAATTGGCACCATCCTTCCAACTTTTGAGTTAATAAATACCATCGACAATAAACCTTGTCATATCGCTGAAAATAAAGGGATCAATGGGACTGTTGTCATGTTCATTTGCAATCATTGTCCATTTGTAATTCACGTCAATAAAATGCTGGTTTCCATTGCAGTAAACTATCAAAACAAAGGAGTTAATTTTATAGCAATTTCAAGCAATGACCCAGTATCATATCCTGAGGATGGTCCCGAAAACATGAAATATCACGCAAAAATAAACCATTACCCCTTTCCTTATTTATTTGATAAAACACAGACTGTTGCCAAAGCGTTTGATGCAGCCTGTACTCCTGATATTTTTATTTTCAATAACTTATCTCAGTTAATATATCGAGGACAACTGGATGATTCCCGACCTAATAATGATATTCCTGTTACAGGAAGTGACGTTATACACGCTTTGGAGTGTCTACTCAAAGAAGATAATAACACCCGAAAACAAAAACCGAGTATTGGATGTAATATAAAATGGAAATAAAATCAAATTTGATTGACTTTTTGTTTTATTTGCATCAGACAAGTAATACATGAACAACACAAAAAATCAAGCTGCCGTCGGTTTTATATTTATCACCATGCTTTTGGATGTTATTGGATGGGGTATTATTATACCTGTAATTCCAAAACTTATCGAAGAACTTATTCAGGGTGATATCAGTGATGCTGCAAAAGTGGGTGGTTGGCTAACCTTTTCTTATGCTCTAATACAATTTATTTTTGCACCAATCATAGGGAATTTAAGTGATAAATATGGAAGAAGACCGATTATATTGGCTTCTTTATTTGGATTTTCTTTGGATTATTTATTATTGGCTTTTGCGCCAACAATTACTTGGCTATTTATTGGACGTATTATTGCTGGAATTACAGGTGCTAGTATCACTACTGCAAGTGCCTACATTGCAGATGTTAGTACGCCTGAAAACAGAGCAAAAAACTTTGGTTTGATAGGTGCTGCATTTGGCTTAGGTTTCATAATTGGACCTGTTATCGGTGGATTTTTAGGGCAATATGGGTCTAGAATACCATTTTATGCGACAGCCGTATTATGCATGCTTAATTTTTTATATGGTTACTTTATATTACCAGAATCACTTCCAAAAGAACATAGAAGAGCATTTGATATAAGAAGAGCTAATCCTATTGGAAGTTTTTTGCATTTAAAAAAATACCCATCATTAACCGGCTTGGTTTTAGCAGTATTTGTTTTGTATACTGCTTCCCACGCTATTCAAAGTAATTGGAGTTATTTCACAATGTATCAATTTAATTGGGATGAAAAAATGGTTGGGATTTCTCTCGGGGTAGTGGGGCTATTAGTAGGTTTGGTGCAAGGAGTTCTTATTCGATGGATAAATCCAATTTTGGGAAATGAAAAAAGTATTTATATCGGAATGATTCTCTACACTATTGGAATGTTTTTATTTGGTTTGGCGACAGAAAGTTGGATGATGTTTATCTTCCTTATCCCCTATTGTTTGGGTGGTATTGCTGGACCAGCATTTCAAGCAGTTATTTCAAATCAAGTCCCTGCAAACGAACAAGGTGAAATACAAGGTACGCTTACAAGTGTCATGAGTGCATCAGCTATTGTTGGGCCGCCTCTTATGACGGGGGTGTTTTTTTATTTTACTCATAAAGAGGCAGATATTATTTTTGCAGGCGCACCTTTTATCTTAGCTGCGTTATTGATGTTGCTAAGTACAATATTGACATTTTATGCTCTAAAAAAAAAGACAAGTTAAACGCATAAAACATCTAACTCGTCTGTAAAGTATTTATTGGTAGTTGCTTTATTTTACACCCATCAATTCAACATCAAATATAAGAATCGCATTTGGTGGTATGACACCACCTGCACCCGCTGAACCATAAGCCAAATCACTTGGTATTACAAAACGCGCTTTATCTCCAACATGCAATAAACTTATACCTTCATCCCAACCTGGAATAACTTGTCCCATACCTAACGGAAAATCAATAGGCTGGTTGCGCTTGTAAGAAGAATCAAATACAGTGCCGTCAAGTAGTTGCCCTTTATAATGAACTGATACTGTTTTTCCTTTCACAGCCATTTCACCCGTTCCTTTTTGAATAATTTGATATCTCAAACCACTTTCGGTAGATTCAAATCCAGCTGCAACTTTATCTAACAGGGCTTCTTTCTCTGCATTCTCCTCTACTAAACGTTGTTCTCTAGAACCTTCAAAAATTCTAAATGCCTCAATCGCGTTAAACTGCTCGGCCTCATTACCAACTCTAAGTATCTCTAAAGTATTAATTACATCTTCTTGAGCAATCATATCAACCACATCTTGTCCTTCTTGAACTTTTCCAAAAACAGTGTGCTTGTTATCTAACCAAGGAGTCTCAATATGTGTTATAAAAAACTGACTTCCATTAGTTCCCGGACCTGCATTTGCCATGGATAAAAT